>Ga0206129_10003134_pt1 | contig 19408 bp, 19 predicted proteins | sample Helgoland_Spring_8_FD_148616 | JGI IMG/M metagenome (GOLD analysis project Ga0206129, IMG submission 148616) | Pelagic subsurface seawater microbial communities from Kabeltonne, Helgoland, North Sea - Helgoland_Spring_Bloom_20160502_2 | ecosystem: Environmental > Aquatic > Marine > Epipelagic ...
GAGGGGGTGGGGGGGGAGGGAGAGGGAGAGGGAGAGGGAGAGGCTGCTCAACTTACGGCCGCCTGCGCCTGCGCCTTCGCCGTCGGGGCCTGGGGGCGGTGGGGGCGGTTCGATCCGGCTGCAGGTGCAAGGCCTGCTGGAAGATGGCCTTGTTGGCCTCGGCCGACGGCGGCGCCCACGTGGAGTTGCTCGCCTTGAGGCACAGGTCCGAGAGCGACGCGCGGATGTTGATGCACACGGTGCGCTGGAGCGGGTGGTCGGGCGAGTTGGTGTTGAAGGCGTTGGCCTCGGCGAGGTGCTGCTCGTTGATCTGCTGCCCCTCGGGCGAGGCGGCGAGCGCCGTGGTGCTGTGGGTGGCCGGGTTGGTCGTGCTGGCCGCGGCGAGCATCTGCTCGGCCGGGATGGTCAGCGTCTGCTGCAGCTGCTGGGAGAGGTCGCGGGGCTCGGTGCGCACGGACATGGCGACGGACGGGGAGGGGGTGGGCGGGGTTGAGTGATCCACTCGGTGCATGCCCAAAGGGGCCCCGCGCGGGGATATCAAAAGTGGGCCTTTGAACCAACACGCACACCCCTGCCCTCACACGGCGGCGGCGGCTTCGCGCGCGCCCACACACCAGCACATCCGCACACCAGCACACCAGCACACGCGCACGCACTCACTCCTCCTCCTCGTCACTCGTCTGCGGGTCCCCGTCGGACGGTCACCCGCTCATGTACGAGTCCTCCTCCTCCTCGTCCTCGTCCGAGGAGTCGGACGCGTCCGAGGGCATGCACTGGCTCGGCGGCAGGTTCTGCGTCCGCGTCCAGATGACCTGCGCCTTCACGCACGCGACCGCGGCGCGCATCATCAGGTTGGCCTTGCGGAAATTGTCCTCCACAAACGGGTGCTGCGCGCTGCAGAGGGTCAGCTTGCGGATCTTTGGCCACACGTGCGTGATCTTGAGCTCGATGGCCAGGTGTTGCAGCCTTTGGGCCGTGAGGCCGGTGCAGCCGTCGAGCTTCAGGGCGGCCAGGTTGGGCATGCCCCGCGAGCGCGCGTGAAACTCGTGGAGCGAGCCGTCGACAAAGGGGTTTTCGCCGAGGTCGAGCAGCTCCAGGTTGCGCAGCGTGTGGCCCTCGTCCACGAGCGGCGCGAGGTGGAACATCGCGTCGTGGCTCAGGTCGACGTCGCGCAGCGAGAGCCGGCGGAGCGCCGGCGCCTTGAAGGCGCGCGTCGTGCACGCCGTGTGGAGCGCGCGCAGGCCGTGCACGCCCATCCGATTGTGCGACAGGTCGAGCTCGCGCAGCCGGTCCGTGGCCACCTCGCCTCGCATGATCGGCCCGAAGAGCCCTCGCCCCTTGTCCGAAGGGCGCCGCACGCTGGGATTCCAGGTGTGCGACAGGCTGAGCTTGAGCATGCCCTTGCCCTCGGGCTTGAGCAGCTGCTTTCCCTTTGGCGGCGTCCGCTTCGGAACGCCCAGCGGCTTCGGCTCGGGGGGGTCGGGGCGCAGCGCGCGCGCGAGCGCCTCCGTGCCCGCCTCGTCCAGGCGTATCCACGCCAGGTCGAGGATGAAGAGGCGCTCGCACCCGTTGTAGTGCACTTTTTCGGCGGCGTACAGCCAGCGCCGCGCGTTGGCGTAGTAGGCGCCCGCCAGGAACTGCAACTCCGTGCTGAGCATCCGGTGGGTTTGAGGCGAGCCGATGGGCACGCGGTGGTAGCGCAGGCTGGCAAGTTGCACGCGCGTCGCGCTCCGGTCGCCCAGCGCGGGCTGCTCCTCCCACGTCTTGGTGGTGTCGACCAGCTGGAACATGCCCTCGGTTAGGGTCGCAAAGGCGCGGCCCAGGAAGAAGGCGGCGACCTCGCTGAGCCCGCCCTCGGGCACGCGGAAGGTCTTCTCCCCCTGGCGGTCCTGGTCGCCCGGGGCAAGGTGGTGCTTGGCCATCCACTCCGCAATGGCCACCGACGGGATCGCGCCCTCGTTGCACCCCGCGGGCGGCTCGAAGCGCAGCACCACCGTGGGGTTCCAGCACAGCAGCGGGCCCGGCATGTTCCGGGCCAGGTTGTCGGCGATCCACGCGCCAAAGAGGAAGGCCGCGTTCGCGTTCGTGCAGTCCGCGTTGCGCAGCACCAGCTCCGGCCGGTCGAAGAACTCGCGCATCTTGCGCCGCAACGTCGGCGACGCGCCGTGGAGCGCGCGGCGCGTCGCGAGGTCCAGGTGCGAGCACTCGACGAGGGCGTCCACAAACTGCGGGTCGGCCCACATGTGGCCCACGCCCTCGTCCATGACCACGAGCGCGCGCACGGCCGCGCGGGCCGACGGCCGCCCCCGCTTGCGGGCCTCCTTGAGCGCCGCCGCGTAGTTGGGGTGGTCCTCCGAGAGGGATTGGTCGCGCGTCCAGCGCGGCGTGGCGCGCGCCTTGCCCTGGCCCTTGCGCCCCTTTGTGGCACGCGCCTCCGCCTCGGACCGGGCGTGGTCCAACGCGTCCTCAACAGTGCCACCGTGCGCCACGATGTCGTGGCACTCTTCCGTGGTTGGGTCGGCCATGCCTGCGTGTGTGCGCGTGTTCCGGATCTGTGTGTGTGCGTTTGGGGTAAAAGTCGCGAGTCTGCGAGTTTTGCGGCAACGCACGTCCGCACTAGCAGCAACCCCGAGGTGCGGCCGACGCACGTTTCTGGTGGCACGCGTCGCACCGGTGCCACGAGAAGACCACGCCCAAACTTTGCGTCTTGTAGGCTTTCCGAACGCACACACGACCGCTCGTCGCCAACCCACGCGCGCACCCCCAACCCACGCGCGCGCAGAGATGCCACTATTCGACAACACCGCGGCCGATGCCATCTACAGCGGCACGCAGACGCTCCTCACCGCGCGCGACAACGCCGCGTTGCAGATCAAGGTGCTCAAGCGCAAGCTCGCGTGCCGCGACGAGCAGCTCGCCGAGGCGACCGAGCGCGAGGAGGCCCTGTCCAAGCGCCTGCACGGCGCCAACTCCTTCCGCGCGCGGTACGACGCGATGAAGCCGGCGGCCGAGGAGCTGCTCGGCGAGGAAAAGTTCAAGCAGCTCAAAAACCAGACGCACGAGGTGGCGCTCGTGGTGCACAAGAAGTACACGACCAAGCACCAGGCCGAGCGCGACGCGCACAAGGCGCAGCTGGAGGCGCTGGAGGGGGCGTGCGCCAAGGACGTGGCCAAGCTCAAGACGGAGGGCGCCGCGCGTGCCGTGGACGCGCGCGCGCTCCCGTGCGACCCCAACCATCCGTGGCAGGCGGAGGCGGTGGCGGCGACGAAGCCCAACGGCAAGAAGGGCAAGGCGAACGGCGCCGCCGCCGAGGCGGCGGCGCCGCCCAAGAAGAAGAAGGAGGGCGTGCCGACGGCGTACAACCGCTTCCTCGCCGACAAGGCGAAGAAGGGCCAGTTCAACGCGCTCGTGGAGGCGGGCACGAAGACGCAGAAGGACTGGTTCGGCTGGATGGGCGAGCAGTGGAAGGCGATGGACGCCGACGACCGGCAGCCGTACGTGGACGAGATCAGCGCGATCAAGGCCGCCAAGGCGCAGCAGCAGGCCGCGACGGCGGCCGGCGGGGAGCAGAGCGCCGACGGGGCGCCGGCGCCCCACCAGGACAAGTCCAAGGCCGCCGTGGCCGAGCCGGCGGCGAAGGGCAAGGGGCGCCCCGTGCTGGCGGCCACGGCCGCCGCCGCGCCCGCCGACGCCGCCGCCAAGAAGAAGAAGAAGCCGCTCGCCGACGCCTTCCAGCTGATGCAGAAGGGCGCGGAGGCCAACGCCGCGGCCAAGAGCGGCAGCAAGAACGGGAAGGTTGCCATCGACTCGGACGACGAGGAGGCGGCGGTGGCGGTGGCGACCACCGCCGGCCGCGGCAAGGGGCTCGGCAAGGGGCTCGGCAGCAAGCCCAAGAAGTCCAAGTTTGTCCTCGACGAGGCCGAGGAGGACGACGACGACGAGGACGAGGAGGACGACGAGGAGGGCGAGGAGGGCGACGAGGGTGAGGAGGAGGAGGACAGCGAGGAGGAGGGCGTCGCCGCGCCCGAGGGCTCGGACGACGACGACGACGACGACGACGACGACAACCAGTAGGCGCGAACTTGCGGCTTGTGGCCGTGCGCGCGGGGAGCGGCGGGGCGCGCCCAACGGGGCAAGGGACGGATCGGGGGGCAGGAGGGGCGTGGAAAGGCGGGCGCGAGGGAGCACCGCATGCCGTCGTCGCCCGTGTCGGTGTCCGTAGTGTTTCTGCAGCGTGGTGCGGGTGCTAAGAACTGCATTGATCACGTGGCACTGACTTCGTCCGAGGAGGTGTGGCGCGCGATCGAGGGCGCGACGGGGGGCGCGTCGCCGCAGCGCGCGCTGTGGGAGGCGCTCGACGCCAACCTGGCGGACAAGTCGTCGGCCATCAAGGTGGCCGTGCAGGCGCGGTGCCTGGGGCTGCTCCGGTTCCGCCACGCCACGCTGGCGGCGTGGCTGAGCGCGTCCAAGGCGGTGGCGCGCGGCGCGCACGCGCTCTTCCTGGACGGCACCGACGGGCGCGACGGCGCGGCCTACGCGCCGTTTGCGCTCGTGGACGGACGCAGCGAGGTGCGCCCCGGCACGCGGCGCGCCGCGTGGGAGGCGGGCGTGGCGGCGCACGCGGCGCTCGTGGCGGCGGAGGCGTTCGAGGCGCTGACGCCCGCCGCGCTCGCCGGGCTCTTCCTGCTCACGAGCACGCCCGACCACGGGCCCGCGCGGGTGGACTTCTTCGGCGAGGACTTCTGGTGGCTGCGCGTGCTGCACCTGTCGCTCGAGCGGCGCGTCGACCTGAAGCGGCGCGGCGGCTTCCGGCCCGTGGCCGCGCGGCCGCGCGCCGCCGACGCCGCGGCGGACGCCGCGGCCGCGCGGCGCCTGCTCTCGATGGTGGTGGCATCCAAGGTGGCCATCTTCCACAAGAAGCGGTGGCGGTGGCACGGCGAGGGGGCGGCGGGAGCGGCGGCGGGAGCGGCGGCGGGAGCGGCGGCGGGAGCGGCGGCGGGAGCGGCGTCGTCGCCGCCGTCGTCGCCGTTGCGCGTGTCGCGGCACGACGTCGAGGGGGTCAAGCGCCGCTGCCTGCAGCGGCCGCACGCGCCCAAGCCGCGGCGCGCCCCCGCCGCGGGCGTGGCCGACTACGTGCGCGCGGCCATGCGCGAGGCGAGCGCGCGCCAGCTCGTGCCGGCGCACGCGCTGCTGCGGCGCGCGAGCGAGGAGCGCGCGCGGCTCGGCGCGCGCATCCGGCGCCTCGACGCGGTGGCGTGCGCGCACGCGGCGTGGCGGCGCGCGCTGTCGGAGGACGCGGCGGCCGCCACGGCGGCCGTCGCCACGGCGGGGCTCGCGCTCGACCAGGCCGACAGCGTGTGGCGCGACGCGACGCAGCCGGCGGTGGCCAAGCTGGTGGCCGTGGGCGCGGGCGCCGGCTGGAAGCCGCGCGTCGTGCGCGCGGCCACCGAGGCCGACTTCCGCGCCAAGTTTGGCGCGCGGGGCACGTCGGGCGCGCTCGGGAGCGCGCGCATCGCGCGCGCGGCGCGCGCGGAGATGGCCGCGCTGGTGGAGCGGCTCCTCGCGCTGGTCGTGCTCGAGTTCAAGCTGCGCGCGTCGGGCGTCGCGCGCGCGCCCGTGCCGCTCGAGCTGCAGCCGGGCGCGCTGGCCGTGGGCGACGACGACGACGACGGCGCGCCCGGCGCGCAGCCGCCGGCGCACGTCGCGGCGTACGCGGCCGCGCTCAAGGCGCAGCGCGGCCGCGCGCGGCACGACGCGGCCTTCGCGTCGGCCGTGGCGCGCGCGGTGGCGCGCGCGATCCGCGGCGCCTTCTTCGGCTGCCTCGCGCTCGTGTCGAGCACGCGCACGGCGGTCGTGGACGCGCCGATGCGCGACGCGCCGCGCGTGCGCGCCGCGCTGCAGCTGATCAACCGCGTGCTGAGCACGGCCGCGCGCTGCCGCGGCCTGCTCGCGCACGACTGCGACGACGAGGAGGCGGTGCCGCTCGTGCGGTACGACCGCGACGCGCAGACCTTCAGCATGCCCGACCTCGAGAACGCGGTGGCGGCGCACTGGCCCGAGGCGCGCGCGCTCGCCGACGCGGCGGCCGCGTGCGAGGCGTGGGTGCGCGACGCGCGCCGGCCCGTGCCGCCGCCGCCGCTGGAGGGGGAGGCGGAGGACGCGGCGTGGTGGGTGGGCCTCGGCGCGCGCGGGCTCGCCGTGGACGACGCGGCCAAGGCGGCGACGTTTGCGCGGCTCGACGCCGCGGCGGCGGCGGCGGCGGCGGCGACCACGACGGCGTGGTGGGAGGCGTGGCCGCCGTCGCGCGACGCCGTGCTCGAGCGCGAGGCGTGCCTGGCGGCGGCGATCGCGTGGGGCGGCAAGGCCACGGCGGCCTTCCTGGGCATCGCGCAGCCCGACCAGTACGTGGGCCGCGCGCCCTTTGGGTAGTTTGGAATTAGCACGTCGGTGCGTGCACTAAACAAGGGGTCGATGGAGCTCCCCAACCTTTCACGGCTGCAAGAGGTGCGCACGGGGTCGCCGCGCAGGAGCCAGCGCGCCGTCGCGCCCGTGAACTACGCCCCACCCCGCGACCCCGACGAGACGCCGCTTGTGTCGACGATTGCGCTCCCCGGCCGCTTGCCGGGCCCGCTCAAGATTTCCAACGCGTGCTTCGTGGAGAAGGGGCGCCGCGTGAAGGACTCGGGCGTTGGCCTGCTCGTCGTCGTGACCGACGACCCCGTCTCACGCCAGTCCATGATCTGGGGCGGGGCGCACGTGGCGTACCACCCGTTTGCGGATAGGCTGAACGAGACCGACGACGCGGTGCTCACGGCCGTGCGCGCGGCGGTGGCGGACGTGCAAGCGTACTGGAGCGCAAACCCGAACAAAGCGGTGCTCGTGCACTGCAGCGCGGGGCGGAACCGCTCGGCGGCCGTGGTGCTCGCCGTGCTGCTGGCGTACGGCGTGCCGCCCGACGAGGCGTTGGCGCGCGCCGACGCGACGCGCACGTCGGACATGGGGGGACCCGGCGAGCCGTGGAATGAGGAGGGGTGGGACAAGTTTGTCGGAAAGAATGGCCTACGGCTGCGCCAGCTGGTGCTGGGCCAGTTTGGTGGTGGCCCGGGTGGGTAGGAGGGTGGGGGTAGGGGGTGAAAACACGGACCGGTTCCGGACCACGAGATAGTGTACCCTTAGTGAGTCACTAGCCCAGGAAAATAGTGAACAAAATATGTGAGCACTTTGGGCCGTCGGCGGAGGGTGATCACATTGTGGCGATCGGAGACTTTCTAGAATGGTTTTAGTGACTTTCAAGGGTAAAATAGTGAGTTCACTAAAGGTACGGTATCAAACTTTTAGTATCACTGTTTGTTCACTGGTGGATGTGCGCAACTTCCAGCGAACAAACAGTGTCACTAAAGCCCGTGTCACTCAAAGTTAGAGCCACTGTTTGCATGTGCGTTGTGTCGACGAGTCGTCGAGGGACGAGGCTCGCGGGATGTGCACACCAATGGCTGGGTTTCCGGACACCGTCTTGCAAACAGTAACACTAAAGTTCGTGTCACTCAAATTCAGGACCACTGTTTGCATGTGGGCTGTGTCGTCGAGTCGTCGAGAGGCAAAGCCCCACGGGATGTGCACACCAATGACTGGGTTTCAGGACAACGTCCTGCAAACAGTGACACTAAAACCATAATTATGCCACTTTAGTACACTCACTATTTTACCCTCGGAACCCCACTAAAACCATTCTAGAACCCAGCCGCCCGCCACAATGTGAGCACTCTCGCCCGGGCGCCCAAAGTGCTCACATAATTCGTTCACTATTTTCACGTGCTAGTGGGTCACTACGCGTATACTATATTTTTTGGAGGAGGGAGGAGGAGGGGGGGGGGAAGAGTGGGAGGGGAGGAAAACGCGGGAGGAAAAGTGCCACCACACGCGGTGGCACTTAAACGCGAGCACGGTCGCAACTTGCGCAAAGGCGAGCACGGCGTCGTGCTCGCAAAGAACGCAGCGCCTCCGATGCCCGACGCACGCCCCGCACTGATGCCACGCGTCGCGCCCCCGCAGCGCGTGCTCGCGCCGCCGCCGCCGGCCGGCGCGCCGCGCAACTGCCCGCCGCACGTCGCGCTGCCGTGCGCCCCCCTCTCGCCCGAGGAGCGCGCGTGGATCCGGAGCGAGGAGCACCTCTTCGAGCAAGCCATCTTCAACCTTCACCGGATGGCGCGGCTGCACGCCCACGACCGCCAACAGCTGGAGTCGTACGTTCGGGGGATGGAGTTTGTGAATCCCGTGCGCGCGTTCCGTTTCGTGGAGTAGCAGGCCGATGGCTCGTTAAACAAACACGCACACACACACGCGCGCGCGCGGGCATGCCCACCGTTTTTTTCACCCTCGCCGCACCCCGACAACGCGCCGCGTTTTCCCCGAGCTAGCCGTGCGCCCCCGGCGCGATGGCGATCGACGGGTGGAAGGACCACGAGCGCAGGTCGTCCACGAGCGAGGTGGTGTCGTTCACCGCGTGCTGCAACCGCGGCGCGGCCATGGCCGCCGTGTTGGCCGCGTGCGCCGTCATGGTGACCACGTTGCCCGTCGCGGCGTGCGTGTTCTTCGCGGACGCGACGCCGTAGTCGAGCATCGTCTGGAGCTTGGCCGAGAGCGACTCGCCGTCCAGCGTGTCGAGCGCGTTGCTCATGCGCACGCTCATGATGGCGAGCATGATGGTCACCACGCCCACGAAGCCCACGGCCAGCACCATCCCCACCACGGGGCCCCATCGCATGCAGCGCTCGTACGCGGACTCGCCCCCCTCGAGCGCGTCGTACGCGCGCAGGCGCGCCTGCCGCTGCCGCTCCAGCGCGTCGGTCGCCGGCACGGACGGCATGTCGATGGTCGCGGCGGCCGAGCGCAGCGCCATCGCCTGCTGGTGCCGCTGCTGCTGCTGCTGCTCGAGCAGCGTGTGGCCCGTGCGCAGCGCGTGCAGATTCTTGGGCGTGAACGGGATCTCGCCGGCGCGAAAGGTCATGCGTGCCGACGCGCGCCGCTCCCGCCGCTCCCGCCTCACCCTCCCCCGCTTCGCCTCGCCCCTTGGTTAGGAGCTGGCCCGCCGGGCTAAATGGCAAACGCTAGAGGCGATGCGCATATGGCGCGCAGCGGCAGGGGCAGCGGCAGGGGCAGCGGCAGGGGCAGCGGCAGTCGCCAAGCGCGCGCGCGCGCGTGTGCACGCGCATGTCGCACATCCCGCTCCTCGCCCGGCACGCGCTGCCGCCGCGCTTGCACGCGCCGCCGCGCGCGCCGCGCGTGGTCTGCGTCCTGCTGCTGCTGGCGGTCGTGCTGCTCGTGGCACAGCCGCCGCTCTACGAGTACGCCTACAACGCGACGCGCGTGCCCAAGGAGCCGCCGGTGCCGTTCGAGGTGCACCGGTTGCTCGAGGCCGCGCGGTGGGAGGACGCGGCCAGCTTTGGTGGCATCCAGACGCCCGAGGGGTCGTCCGTCCCGGTCGACCACCCGCGCGATTTGCTCGTCACCGTGCGCTGGTTGGCGAATCGCGCGCTCGCGCCTCGCTAACAACGCCGCGCAAATTTGTGACTTGTGGAGGGCCATATCTGCAGGCCGCGCCAGTGCGCCAGACCTCCCCCCCACCCGCCTTCGACCCGTGCCACCCGCTCGCCCGTTCCGATGGCCACCTCCGTCGCCGCGCCGATGCCCCTGCCCAAGGTCGTCAAGGACCCGAAGGCGCCCCCCGAGACCAAGGCGCAGAAGCGCAAGCGCAAGGAGCGCGAGAAGGGCATGGTGCTGCGCCGCTCCATGCTCAACTTCCAGAACGCCGGCGTCCAGTCGCGCAAGCAGATGGGCGTGCTGTGGAGCCAGGCCAACCAGTGCCCCATGTGGAAGCAGGAGCGCACGCGCAAGAAGGACAAGGAGACCGGCCAGCTGCTGCCGCACCCGCTCAAGAAGCACAAGCAGTCGGGCAAGATGGTGCCCAACAAGATCCGCTCCAACCGCGTGCTCTCGCAGGGCACCGTCAAGACGATGGTGTCGGGCGCGGCGGCGGCCGTCGGCGCGATGATCTACGAGGAGGCGCGCGCGCTGCGCTGCGACGTGACGCCCGAGGACCCGCGCTACCCCGTCCAGCCCTCGTTCGGCCTCGGGCCGCACATGAGCGCCGAGTTGCCCCTCACGGCGTACATCCAGGACATCTTCCACACGGCCGTCGCCATGAAGAATGCCGTGGGCATGCACAAGAAGGTGTCGACGGAGGGCATGCGGATCGCCGCCGACCTGGTCAACCAGCGCATCGCGGGGGCCACGGGCTTCATGCCCCCGGCGGTGCCCATCCGCCAGAAGCGCCGGGTGGTCGCCAAGAAGCCCAAGGAGGCCAAGGAGGCCAAGGAGGGCGAGGAGGGCAACCTTGCCGATTAGGCGACCACGGTCGGGTGGGAGGGGAGGGGAGGGGGTGGACCAACAACGCGCGCGTGGTGGTGGTGGTGGTGGTGGCACGGGCTTGTTGGGCGTTTGCGTATTCGTTTTCTTTTTGCGAGACTTGTGGCGCGCGAAGCACGAGAGGGAGAGGGCGTGTTTTAAAAACAACGACGGACTCAACGCGCGCGCGCACGCGCACGTGCACCCCTGTTGTACCCCTTCCCACCCCTGGCTCTCCCTCCACCCCTTGCCTTCCCCTTGCCTCCCCCTTGCCTCCCCCTTGCCTTCCCCTTGCCTTCCCCTTGCCCTTGCGGGTGCGCCCGCCGCGCGCTCACACCTCCGTGGTGCTCGAGGGCGGCTTGAAGTCCTTGAGCATCTGGCACACCCTGGCGTTGAGGTCCTCGTACGCCTTCACCGCGTCGCGCTGCGCCTTCTGCCTCGCCTCGATCTTGGACTGCTCCGCCTTGCCGCACTTGCCATTCTTCTCGGTGAGCACCTTGATCTGCGCGGTCAGCCCCTCGATCATCTCCTGGTCCTCCTTGAGCTTTTTGGCCTTCTCGGCCCGCAGGTCCTGCAGGTCGCTCGCGCACTTGGTCTCGAGCGCCTTCTTCGCCGCCTGCGCGTTGTCCTCGCACGCTTTGAGCTCCCCCTTCAGCCGCTTGATCTCGCCGTCCTTCTCGGCGCGCTCCGCGTTCAGCGCGACCTCGGCGGCCTTGAGCTTCTTGGCGGTGTCGCCCTTTTCGCTCTCGCCGGCCTTGGCGATGTCCTCGATCCGCTTCTGAAGCACGTCGTAGTCGGCGATCTTCTCCTTGAGCTCCTTGGCGAGGGTCTTGATGAGCGCGTCCGCCTCCGTGAGCGACGTCGTCGCGTACTTGTCCTCGGCCGCGTCCTCGTTCTTGACGCACTGCTCGGCCTCGCGCCGCGCCTTGGCGAGCACCGCCATGTGCTTGGCGCGCTTGGTCGCGAGCTCCTCGACGTCGTTGCCGATCCACGCGACGCCGCTCGCCATTTTGGACGCCGCCGGCTTGGCCGCCGCCGGCTTGGCCGCCGCCGGCTTGGCCGCCGCCGGCTTGGCCGCCGCTGGCTTGGCCGCCGCCGGCTTGGCCGCCGCCGGCTTGGCCGTCGTCGGGTTGCGCGGATCGCTGCTCTTGGGCTGCGCGACGTCCTTCTTGGCCGCCGCGGGCGTGTTGCCGCGCGCGCCCGTGCGCGCGGCGTGCTGCTGCCCCGCCTGGAGCACGGCTTGGAGGCGCGGGCCCCCCATCATGGTCACCACGCCCTCGTCCATACCCACTGCCTTGCCCCAACGTCTTATGTGCCCCCCCTTTCAAACAAACCCCAACTTGCCCATCTCGAGCGCCGTCGCCCCCGTCTGCTCCTGCACCTGCTCCCTCCGGAAGCCGAGCGCGAGCAGGTCGCGCGCGCCGAGCCGCGTCTCGATCAGCGTCTGCGCGGGCACCTGCTTGAGCGTGCGGCACTGCGCGAGCACCTCGCGCGCGGCGGAGGGCTGCTCCGCGCACACGAGCAGCAGCACGCCCAGGTTGATCCCCAGCTGCTCGACGGCGGACGAGCCGGCGAGCACGACCGCGTCGTTGGCGCTCGCCAGGAAGGTGTCGAGCAGCGCCGACGCGCCGTGCGCCGCGACGGCGTCGCGGCACCACGCGGGCGTGAGCAGGTGCAGCGTCACGAAGCCGAGCTCGGCGAGCTTGGACGCGGTGCTCGTGCCGCGCTGCTTGAGCTGCAGCGGCGTGATCGCCGCCGCGCGCAGCAGCGTGGGCGACACCTGCTCGTGCAGCAGGAAGTCGTGGTCGATCTCCGCGTCGGGCATCCCGAGCAGCTGCTCGGCCGTCAGGCTGGTCTCGATCACGAGCGCCATGCGCTGCTTGAGCGTGAGCTGCATGGCCTCGGCGGCGGCGGCGGCGGCGGCGGCGGCGGTGGCGCGCATGCGGTGCGCGTCGTCGTGGGGTGGCACGGTGCCACCGCTCCGGCCGCGTGCACGGGTGCCACTAGCGCGCCATTCTGAACTTGCAACGCCTGCGCCCCGAGCACGGCCGGGTAGCCCCGGTGGGGCACAGCGCCAAGAGGGGGAGGTGCATGGCGCGCGCGGTGCAGTTACACTCCCTCCATGTTTACAAGTGACAAACGCGCAACTTATTCCAACGCACGCACCCGCCCACCCTAGTGCCTGTCCTCCCCGATGGCGCGGAAGCGCTGGATGTTCCCCCAGGTCCCCCAGGCGTTGTACGCCGCCTCGGTCATGTACGGCGACCCCGTGAGCGGGTGGAGCGTGCTGCTGTCCAGCCTGGGCGAGTCCACGCCAGCGGCGTTGGACCGAACGGGCTCGACGTAGAACCAGCTCTGCGCCAAGGTGTCCCAGTTAGTGGACCCAACCCCCTGGGCCACGATCGACAGCCAGGCGCTGGCGACGTCGGCCGGGAGCTTAGTTGGCCTGCCGCGCGGGCGCGGCCGCCGGGAAGCGCCGCCACGGGCTCCACGTGGCGAAGTCCGTCGGGGTCATCTCCGGCTGGGGCACGTTTCTGCGGCCGAACGGAGCGACGCGATTGACACGGGGCGCGTCGCCGAGGGTCGTGGCGCGGATGGACGCAAACTGGAACCACTCGCCCGCCAAGGTCGGCCAGTTGGAGCCGCGCGCGATGCGCTCCTGCACCTGGGCGAGGAAGGCGGCGGCCGTCCGATCGTCGAGCCGGAGGAGAAACTCGCAGCGCAGGACCTCCTGGTTGCGATTCTCGTACGAGTTGGAGTCTCCCGCCCCTACGATGGACGACAGCCGTTCCGGTTCGATCCGCGCACCCAGCCGATTTTCCCAGCTGTCCCGTGACAGCGGGGGGAGCGTACTGGTCGCGTCCATCCAGCGTCCAAAGTTGCGCTTGAGCTCGAACGTGACGTTCCAAACCTCCTCCTCGGTCATCGTGCCCTTGAGCCAGAAGCGAAAGCGAATGGATGTGCGCTCCATGTTGGGGTCCACAGAAGCGAAAGAGAAATGCCCCCTTGCTGCCTCGTTAAGCATCATGTCCCTCATGAGGGGGTCCGATGGCTCTTCCGCCCACCGCGCCTGCGCCACTGGGCGCGCCTCCACGCGCGCCCGCTCCTCGCGTTCTTCGCGCTCGCGCTGTTCGCGCGCCCGCGCGCGCTGCTCCGCCTGCTGCGCCTGCCGCCGCTGGAGCTCGTCGAGCTCCTCCTGGGTGGGGCGGCTCACGTCCGTGAGCACCTCATTGAACATGGGCGTGCGGCAGTCGGGGCAGTTGGTGTCGTGGAAGCGCTGCATGAACCGGAGGCAGCCTTTGTGGAAGGCGTGCCCCCGGACGCACGCCACGGCCGTGAAGCCGCCACCCTCGCCAGGAAAGGGCCACGCGTACCGCTGGTCCTCCGACGGGCGCGCCAGCGGGTAGGTGCAGATGGAGCAGACCTCGTCCTCGGGCCACTGCGCGTTGCCCAGGTTGCCGCCCGTGGGCACAAGCGTTAGCCGGTTCAGACTGGGCAGCATGTTCGGAACGCGCGCGCGGCTGTGTTGGAACGCTTACCCATGGTTGCGCCACGGCGGATATATGGGAACGCGATGACGCCTGCGCCCCGAGCACGGCCGGGTAGCCCCGGGGACCGCCCTCGGAAAAAGGGCCAGGGTGCGCGCTTGGGAAAACGGCTCGGTGGGGCCGTATTGAACATGACTGGCAACTGCCCCGCCCAAACAACGGCGTCGCCGGTTTGGGTGGGTGAAACACACGCACGCACGCACACGCACACGCACGCGCACGCGCACGCACACGCACGCTCAGATCTCCTCCTCGTCGGGGTCGCGCGGACCCGCGCAGCTCGTGTCCTCAAAGGTCGCCTTCTTGCTCTTCTTGGGCGCCAGCCGCCCGGTCACCGACGCGAGCAGTCCCGTCTTGGCCTCGGGCTGCGCCGCCTCGCGCGCCGCGTGCAGCAGCTCCGCCAGCCGCTTGATCTGCATCGCCACGATGCCGACCGTGCCGCTGATGGCGCATATGGCGCACGCGAGCGCGAGTATGATTACCGCCAAGAACTGCCGCTCCTCCGCAAGCGGGACGCAGTCGAGCGCGTGGAACGTGCTGTGGCTCACGCAGTCGGGCGGCAAGCCGGGCGGGGCGGCGTGATGGGGGGCAGCGGTCAGGTTGGTGGAGCGCATGCGTGGCGCATTTACTGAGAACCCAACGCACGCCTTGACACGGCCCACCCCCCCCACTCGAGGTTAGCGTGCGCCCGGGCGCAGCGCGCGGCGTTGCGCGCGCTCACGCGCGCGCGCGCTCACGCGCCCACCGTCACGGTCACCGAGATGGAGGGCGGCGCTGCACGCGTCGCGCGCGTCGCGCGCGACGCCGCGCGCTGCGCCCGGTTGGGCGGGCGGCGGTGGTGGTAAGGGCGCGCCCGGTTGGCGACCGGCGTTGGCGCCGGCGCCGGCGCCGGCGCCAACGCCGGCGCCGGCGCCAACGCCGGCGCCGGCGCCGGCGCCGGCGGGTTGGCGGGCGCGCGCGCCGCCCCCGACTGGCGCGCGCGCGTGCCGCTCCCGCGACGCACGGCGTTGCGCATGCCGGCGGTCTTGGCCACCTTCATGAGCGTCGCGCCCGCGCGGATGCGCGAGCGGCCCTCGGTCCAGCGCGCCTCGTTGTCGGGGTCGTTGCACGGGCGGCAGATGGGCACGATGTAGACGCCCGACCGTTTTCCGGGCAGCCAGACGTGGCCGCCCACCTGCGGGCGGTTGTTGCAGCCCTCGAAGGCGCAGAGCCGGGGGCGCAGGCCCGTGGCCACCTCGTAGTCGCGCACGTGAAAGCCGCTCACGGGCACGGCGTCCGAGCTGCCGTCGACGTTCCACCCGTTCCACGGTTCGTCGAGGACCACCAGCTGCGGCGGGGTGCCACCGCTGGGACCGGTCGCGTGGGTTGGTGGCACCGCTCCGGCTTGCGCCATGGGTTGGCCCCGTGCGCGGGGGGGTGCGTGTGGCGTGCGTGGCCTTCTGACGAACCTGAACCGCTTCATTCGAGCACACCCTTACACGTACGCGCCCGTGGCACGTATACGTGCCACACCACACACACACACACACACACACACACACACGGACGCGCGTGTCCGTCTCTTAGCGTGCCCCGGCGCCGGCCCCCTGCAGCGTCTCGTCGGCGGTCGAGCCGTCGACGTACAGGACCAGCATGGGCTTCTCGTCTTGGTGCTTGCGGTACGTCTCGAGCGCGGCGCGGTTGCAGTTCACGTGCAGCGCGCAAAACGCTTGAAAGCTGTCCAGCACCGCGATGCTGTGCTCGTGCACCGGATTTTCCATGTAGGGGTCCTGGCGCTTCCTTGCGGGTCGTTAGGAGCATTTGTCTGATTTCGCCCGCGTAAAACAGCAGGTGTCTTGCTTCACTCTCCCCGATTGCGCACGGGTGCAGCATGTGGGCAATCGGGTTGAAATGACCGCCCGTGAGCGGATTCTTGCGCAAAAAGTTCCACGCGTATATCATATTCTTGGAGTCGTCGACAATGCCGCCCTGGTACATTGTGTGCCAGCTCGCAAACGTTGTCTTGTACATGGGCGGCGCATTGGGCCTGGGCGCCGCGGTCTTGGGCGTCTCGAACATTGTCGGGGGCTCGGACTTGGGCGCCTCGGACTTGGGCGCCTCGGACTTGGGCGCCTCGGACTTGGGCGCGGGCTTGATCGGCTCCGGTTCCTTTTGTGCGTCCGCGAGGAGGGGCCACCCGTTGGTGGTGACGCCGACAACCGGTTGCGACGCGGAGGCGCCCATCGCGTTCTTCAAGTCTACACACAATGCACACACACACACACACACACACTTTCCGCAAGACTCTGTCATGCGCATGACAGAGTCTTGCGCTGTGGGCTCTTTTAAAAAAACCAATCACGCTAGTCTTTGTGGTCACTGTTGATGCAAACAGTCGCGCGAATGACACGCGCGGATGGGCTCCCATTCGCATGATAGATGCTCCACGGCCCTTCACAACACGGACGCCGCGTACAACCAGGCCGCGCGGCTGCTCGGGCTCGAGGATGGCATGGCCGTGTTGAGGGCGCACGATCGGCCCTACTGCAGACAGATGCGCGGCGTTGTCGCCTCGAATGGCACGCTCGTGGTTTACCACGCCATTCTCAAATCGATGCACAGTGAGACTCTGCTTCGATTGGACAAGACGACCGACTGGCTCTCCTCGTTTAATGTCAGCGGCAGTTGCTTGGAGCAAGAGCGGCCCGACGCGCTTCTGATGCACATCGAGGCGCTGCCACACCGCTTCACCGTGGTGCGCGAGCCCATGTCGCACTTGTTCAGTGGGATGGCCCAGGTGGAATCGTACTGGCACCACCCGGGTCCTGCGGGCATGGAGAGCTTGCGCACAGACACCCGCTGGAAAACGTCGCGTTGGCGCCAGTGCTGGACGACTGCAAACCCGTCGAATCCACCCATGCGATTCCACTCCCCCGCTCTTTGCACGCCCGTGGAACGTGCAACGGCGATGCTCAAAGACATGCTCGACCAGTCGGGGCCGAGGGCGTACTTGATCATCCTCACGCACGCCTTGCCACAAACCATCGGGCTGCTGAGCCCGCAGATGCACTGGACGATTCCGCTGGTCATGCACTCGGAGAAGGATGCGGACGAGTGGCCGGTGCTGGTGCGAACGCTTTCGTTGGGAATCTCCCCAATCGCTCGAGGCCACGCGAATGTGCGCACCCGGAAGCACGACGCGTCCAAGTTTGAGTTCAACCAAAGCAACATGCTGCAAAACCACAGCGTGCTGCACCAAGCAATCTGCGCGATGCTCCAACGAGAGTACGCATGCCTTGGGTATGGCACATCTCCGTGTTCGGGATGGCTGAAGGCATGAAGAAGCGCCGCGTTTTTTGCGACCACAACAGCATCTTGCGGAAGGTGGCCAGTGTCCTCCTCAGAGAGGCGCAGCCGCGTACACCACGCACCCCTGTCGTTTTCCATGCTAAAGTCCAAACCCGCTGGGGGTGGTTCTGCCGCTCGGGCCAAAGTGGCAATGAAGAGCAACAAGCAGCTCGATAGGCAACGCGCGGCTCGGCGCAAGCAGCTCAACTCGGCCATGCAGATTGGACCCAAGCCCATCGAGGCCAGCGACTTTTTCATGCCCCACAACAAGGACTTGTTCAACGTCCCAATGGACCACGTCGTCTCGTGCAAGATGCCCCCGTACAAGGCTGCCGACCTCGGCAAAGAGGAGCTCGCCAATGGCACTGCGATCCGCGACAAGCGCGAAGACAAGCTCTTTTACATCAACGCCGGGACGCCGAAAAAGGGACGCCCCGACGCCGGTCTGGCATTCCACGGGTACCCATGGGTCAAGGATGGCGATGGAGACGATGGGGCGTTCATTCCCGTCGGCTGGGAGCTTGAGCTGAGCGACGAGCAGCGCATGGGCACGCGCTGGTCCGATCCGATTGGTTCCGACGAGAAGCCCGATCCGTACAAGGTTCCCGTTGCCGCCAACGGCGACTACTCGCTCAACGAGACCCCCCACAACACCAAGGCCGACTTTCTCGCACGCTGCATGGGCCACAAGGCCCTGTGCACGCCCTCCACCGAGGCGTTCAAGACCTTTGTCCTCGGCGTTCCGACCGACTACAAGACGGGTGGCTCGATGCAGGCACTGAAGGAGGTCAACCCGGAGGAGTGGACGCACCAGCGCAACGCCATGTTTAAGACATTCGGCAAGATCTACATGGTGTACCCGAGGCCCGTCGACCCCGTCTTCGACGAGCACGGCCGGGTCTTTGCCAAGGGCGAGATTGCCCGCGCACCCAACGCCCCGCATCCGCTGACCATTGTTCACGAGGTCGAGGACAAGGACCCGGTGAGCTTTGTTCCGGGTACCACCGGCAACGAGTTTGAGCACGTCTACGCGCCGCAGCCCGTCCTCTTTTGCTCCTTTACTCCCGACACCACGAGCAATGAGGCCGTGGAGTTTGGCGAGCGCACCCTCTCGGGGCCGCACGACACGACCCGCGCCTGGCCGCTGCTGCCGAGCCACGTGGTCGCCATCCGCAAGCTTCTCAAGCACTACGAGCTCGAGGCTGAGTTCCCGGCGTTGGCCAATCTGCACGAGTCGCGCGACGGCGCCATGCTCAATCTCGAGTACCACCGCGACCAGGGCATGCAGCGTCTCGGCCTGCCCAGCGGGGAGGACCACGAGCCCATTCCCCAGGAGTGGCTCAAAAAAGTGGCCAACCTTCCCTTTGGCAAGGTCTGGGTCCAAAAGTGCACGCGCGCGTGCCCCGACGGCATGACGGAGTTTGGAACCGATCAGCCGATGCTGGTTCCGCTCCTCAAGGGTCGTGCCGAGGAAAAAAATGGCACCCCGTGGATCGATTCACGCAAGCTCGATGAGGACAAGACGCTCGAGGGAACGCTGCGCTACGTGGGCGTCATGAAGGCGCTCCACCGCATTCTCGGCAAGGAGTGGGACAAGTCGGGGACCAAGCGCAAGGCGGCGCACGGCTTTGCGGCCCTGTCGGCGCAGCGAGACGAGATGCGCGAGGAGGACGAGGACGGCAACAAGGGCAAAAAGGCGCGCAAGATGTCCAAGGCCAAGGACGTGGACGATGTGATCGCGGCCCAGTACGCCGCCAAGAGCGGCGATGTGGGAGATGCCAAGTCGGGGCCCAGCACGGCCCTCGTCAACCGGATGGCAGATTTGGAAGCCATCGCGGCCAACCGCTTCGTCTACAATGCGACGACGCAGGGCCGTGGGCGCCTCACCTTTCCGGAGGACTGCGCCAGTGGGGCGGTGCGCGTCCAGTGGCCACACTGCGGCCGCATCATGATCACCCTGGGCAAGCGTGGCAGTGACGACTTTCAGGAGCTCCACGTGCCTCCGGGAATGGCCTTCTCGTTCACCTACTGCAAGGACGCCAACTCGGACGACGAGTCGGAGAATGACCTCTGAGTGCGACGCGCACGAGCGCAAACAGACTCGGCGGTGCCACTGTTGTTGGTACGCA
>Ga0206129_10003136_pt1 | contig 19405 bp, 14 predicted proteins | sample Helgoland_Spring_8_FD_148616 | JGI IMG/M metagenome (GOLD analysis project Ga0206129, IMG submission 148616) | Pelagic subsurface seawater microbial communities from Kabeltonne, Helgoland, North Sea - Helgoland_Spring_Bloom_20160502_2 | ecosystem: Environmental > Aquatic > Marine > Epipelagic ...
TAGTCTTGCAACACAACTTCGGCCTCTTTTTCGTCTACTTTGTTCACAACACGGCCAAGTTTGGTGAATTTTTTGCCGTCGGAAGAGGCGTAATAGTCCACCCATTCGGGCATAAAAATCCAGGCATTCCAATCTTGTAAAAATCCGGTGCTGAGTTGGTTAAGTTTGGTGCGTTTGCCCAAATCAACCACCGCTTCTAGATGTACACCTTCGTAACCTTGCCAGCGACCCGTCATGTAACTGTTTGGCCCTTTTAAATAGTCTATTAGCGCGCCATCGCCTCCGGCAGAATATTCCGATCCGTAATCGGTAAAAAGCTCAATAGAGCGTCCCTTAGGCGTTTTGGTAAATACGGCCGTTATGGTTTTACTGCTAACACCGTTTTTACGAGCAATGGCTTTTAATGTAGTGTTCTGTTGTATGGTAAAAGGTTCGGTGTACAAAGTAGCTGCTGTATCTGGCTCGGAATTGTCCAGTGTGTAATAAATATGGCTGCTTTTGTCGAGCGTTTTAAGTGTAATTGTATTTTCATCAGAAAAGGTGCGACTGCCTTTGTGAACAAAAGGAACGCTTACAATTTTATGCACTTTAATTTCGGATACGGGAATTTCAGCATCCAAAGCTGCCCATGAGGTGTTTGGCTGATCGCCCATCACAAAAGCCAAGGTGCCGCCTTGCATAATTTCTTGGTGATAGATGAACGATCTATCGAAGGTTTTGCCGTTGAGTTTTGCCGATTGTATGTATTTGTTTTTGTTTGAAGCACCTTTGGCAAGAATGGTAAATTGTGCGCCATTTTCGAGGTTTAGCTGTGCCTTTTCAAGCCTCGGGCTCCCAATGGTATAGTATTCCAAACCTGGTGTTACAGCGTAAATTCCCAGGGCGCTTAACACGTACCAAGAAGACATTTGTCCGCAATCTTCGTTGCCCGATAAGCCATCGGGTGCATTGGCGTACATCTCTTCTAAAATTTGAGCAACCCGCTCTTGGGTTTTCCAAGGTTTGTTAACGTAGTTGTAGAGGTAAGACATGTGGTGCGAGGGCTCATTTCCGTGGGCGTATTGTCCAATTAAACCGGTAATGTCTATTTGGTGTCGCCCAATGGTTTTGGAAGATGAGGTAAACAAAGCATCCAGTTTTTCTTCCAATTGCTCTTTTCCACCCAATGCATTGGCAAAGCCTTGTATGTCTTGAGGAACGTAAAAAGAATACTGCCAAGCGTTGGCTTCGGTGTAATTAAAATTGACTTCTGAGGGATTGAAAGGTGCAAACCAAGAATGGTTCATTTTGGCACGCATAAATCCAGTGCTTGGGTCAAAGATGTTTTTGTACGATTGCGCCCGTTCGGTAAAGGTTTTAAAATCGGCTTCTTTGCCCAATTCTTTTGCCATTTTCGCAATGCACCAATCGTCGTAAGCGTACTCCAATGTTTTGGATACAGACTCGGTTTCATCGTTCGCAGCTATAAAGCCATTTTTCTTGTAAGAAGCTAATCCTAAGTGGCTTTGATTGGCTGAGTGAAGCATTGCTTTATATGCTTTTTCCACGTCGTAATCTCGTATCCCCTTAACAAAGGCATCTACAATTACGGGTACCGAGTGGTAGCCAATCATGCATCCGGTATACGTACCGGCCAGTTCCCAAACGGGCAATTGCCCTCCTATTTCGTATTGATTGATAAAGGTTTTAATAAAGTCGTTGCTTCGCTTTTGATCGATGAGCGTAAACAAAGGATGGGTTGCTCTGTAAGTATCCCACAAGGAAAATACCGTGTAATTTTGAAAGTCTTTTGCTTTATGGGTCTTTAAATCGGTACCTCTATAAGCGCCGTCTACATCCATAAAAATATTTGGCGCTATACACGAATGGTAAAGTGCGGTATAAAAAATACGCTTTGTTTCTTCGTCCGTGTCTACTTCAATTTTAGCGAGTTCTGTATCCCAGGCTTGTTCGGCTTCTTTTTTAGTTTTGGCAAAGGCCCAATGTGGTATTTCGGCTTCTAAATTCTTACGAGCAGAGGCCACACTCACAGCAGAGATGGCAACTTTAACAAAAATTTCTTCTCCGGCTTCAGTTTCAAACTCAAAAGAGGCTTTAAGTTCTGTATCGTTAAGTTTACTTAGGTTGTTTGGCACATCGTTTTGAGCAATGCGTGCATTTTTAAACTTTTTTGAAAATTGAGCTACAAAATAAACGTACTGATCTGTAGCCCAAGCGTTAGATCTTCTAAAACCAACCACTTCATTGCTCGACGTTAGTTGCAGTTCTGCCTCCAGCACCTCGTCTCTGTGTTCCAAATCTAATATAATATTGGCTTGGCTCGATTTGGGAAAGGTGTATTTGTGAAAACCGACTCTTTTGCTGGCTGTAAGTTCCACATCAATGCCGTAATCTTGTAAATACACTTGGTAATAGCCGGCGTGTGCGGCTTCGTTTTGATGCGAAAAACTTGAGGAATACCCGGGCTTACCGTCTGCCCCATTGTGGTAATTTACAGGACCAACTGTGGGTGCTAAAAGTACGTCTCCATAATCCGATACGCCCGTACCGCTTAAATGCGTATGCGAAAATCCGTATATAACAGAATCGGAATAATGGTAGCCACCGCAGCCGTCCCAGCCATCCAAACGAGTGTCTGGACTTAACTGCACCATACCAAAAGGTAGGGTTGCTCCAGGAAAAGTGTGCCCATGGCCTCCGGTTCCTACAAAGGGATTTACGTAAGTATAATAAGACTTATTGGAATTGCAAGAAAGCAATACACAGCTTACTAAAAAAAGCGATAGGATTCTTTTCATTTTAAAGGTCTAAAAGATTTTCGAAGATACATTTTTCAATTAAAAGATGTAAACCCTAAAAAAACAACCCAAAACTCAAAAGCCGCTTACTCGTATGTGTCTACAACAGAGAAGAAAGTTAAATACGTATCGTTAAAGACTTCCAATGGGTAGGTGTTGTAAAAACGAATGCGTTTGTGCTCGTTGGCAGGCAAATCAAAGTAATTGTCTTCAAATCGTCCGTCGTGAAGGCAGCTAAGTTTTAGGTTTTTCACAAAGCCATCACTAAACAACTCTACCACAAAGCCTAGGCTGTCTTTTTCTACTTTAAAAGAAATTCCAGCATAGGGTAATTTCAAGTCTTTTGTTTTTGCAAAATGGTGAAGTTTACGAGCCATTACAACTCCGTCTTGAACTACTTGTACCTCAAGATACGATTGATTTTTTAAACCGTCTATGTATAAAAAGTCTTCGAGAGCAGCAGTGTATACCAGCGTACTTGAAGCCTTTTTAGAAGAAACGTACTTGGCTTTAGCACCCAAAGTAGCTCCGGTATAATCGATGTGTTCAATAAGCAAATCAAAGTCCATGCTTAGGTTCGCGTCGTTTACCAAATAAACAAATAAAGAATCTTTGGACTGTCGGGTGGTTACAAGCAAGTCCTCGTAGGCTTTTTTAACCGTGTAATGCAAGGCTTTCCAGTTTCCGTAATAATCTCTACTAGACCACGAAACAGCTGGCCAACAATCGTTAAACTGCCAATACAGCGTTCCCATATTGTAAGGTCTGGCACTGCGATGCGCCTCAATGCCCATTTGCATACCCTCGGCTTGTACAATTTGAGATAAGTAAACAAAACTCTCAAAATCTACAGGGGTTTTAAAGTCTCTGTTCAGGTATTCTGCAATTAAATCTGTACCTCTCGGATGCTTCTGATGTGTATTTATTACCTCCGATTCCAAGTACAAATCTTCTTCGAGCGCAAATAAATCTAAAGCCTCCATTTCCGGAAACGATTGGAATCCATATTCGCTCATAAAGCGAGGAACTTTCGTTTGAAAATTTTCAAAAGGTTCGGCATCGTGCCAAACGCCCCAGTAATGGGCATCTCCGTTAAATTGGTGTTTTGAATTGCCTCGTCCAAATTGCGGCGAAGACTCCCAGTAAGCTGAAGTTGTTAAGGAACTTACCAAATTGGGCAACAACTTGTTAAAAAGCGTTTGGTAATCGGCCCAAATGGCTTCTTTTTCTTTTTCAGTTCTTTGGTCTTGCCAGCCCCAGCGGTGCCAACCTTCAGCAATTTCGTTGTTGCCACACCAGAGCGCAATAGAAGGGTGCGTTCGCAAACGTTTGATTTGCTGAGTAGCCTCTTGTTCAACCGATTGTAAAAAGGCCTCGTTGCCGGGATACATGGCACAGGCAAACATAAAATCTTGCCAAACCAAAATACCCAAGCTATCGCATAAATCGTAAAAGTAATCGTCTTCGTAAATACCGCCTCCCCAAACGCGAAGCATGTTCATGTTGGCTGCAGCCACATCAAGCAAGGCTTGTCTGTACTGATTTGAATCCACGCGCGTGTGAAAGTAGTCTAAAGGAATCCAGTTCGCTCCTTTTGCGTATACGTCTTTTCCGTTTACCTGAAACTTAAAACCTTTACCCAAAGCGTCTTGTTCTTGAACCAGCGTAATGGTACGAATGGCAAATGAATGGGCCAACTCATCAACCAGCTCGCCCTGTTGGTTTTGCAATGCAATCGTAAGGGAAGAGAAATGTTGGGCACCGTAGCCTCGAGCCGTCCAAAGTTGTGGGTTTTGAATCGTAAATTCTATCGTGTTTAGCGCTTCTTCTACCGGGTATTCTTCTCCTAAAAAAGACAGGGTATAGTTGGCGTCGTCTGCGTGAATGAGTTCGAAACTCAGCTTCATTTTAGCCACAGAATCGTTTACAGCAAGTGTACTTACATGCACATTGCTGAGTTTGCATTGATTAGAAGCAATTAATTTAACTTGTTCCGTAATTCCACATCCAATAAGATTGGGTCCCCAATCCCAACCGAAATGAAATTGCGGTTTACGCACCTGAACTCTTTCTGCAGCAGGCAATTGGTAGGGTGCTGCTGCGGCCTTTTCATTAGCTTTGGCTAGGGTTGGCTCAAAAACAAAGCGGAGCTCATTAATGGGTTTTAGTAAGGAAGCCAGTTCAATGGAATGCGAAACAAAAAAGTTAGCGCATGTTGCAATGAGCGAATCGTTTAAAAAGACCGCTGCATAGGTGTCGATACCCGAAAAATGCAACGAAATGTTTTTGTTTTTGAGGAATGAAGGCGCTACAGAAAAGGTCGATTTGTACTCCCATACCTTTGTGGCTATCCATTGAGATTCCTTTTCGTTGGCCCTGTAAAAAGGATCTTCGATGCGGTTGTTATCGTACAAATCCAAGTGTACAAAGCCGGGAACCGAAGCTGGAAGCCATTCCCCTCCTGCTTCTCTAAACTCCCAATTTTCAATAGGGAGTTCTAGTTCGCCTTGCTTGTTTGGCAAGGAACAAGAAGCCAGCAGTAAAACGATGGAAAGAAAAAGGTTAAGGGATTTGAATTTGGCGAACATAATTGGTAAAGTTGTTAAGGTTATCGAAATCAATGCCCACATAATCAAATGAGGAAATAGAATCGTTTGCCGTCATGGAGATACTGGCTTTAAATTGCATTTTAGAGGGCGTCATTTTTTTGGAGGAAAGGTGAATTTCAGTAAAACCAGCCTCCATAAATGACTTAACATTGGTTAAATTAACGCCACCACCAGGCATGAGCGCTATTCTTCCGTTGGCTTGTTTGTGCAGTTCCAGTAGTTTGGTAAAACCTAGGTTTACGTTTGCTGCTCCTCCAGAACTGAGTAAACGCGTACAACCTGTTTTTATTACAGCTTCCAATGCGCGGTTTAGATCTAGGGTCGTATCGAAAGCTCTGTGAAAGGTTACGGGTAAAGGCGCAGCCAATTGAACCAGTATTTTGGTGCGTTCGATAGCTACCGTTCCGTTTGAGTTGAGCAAGCCCAGTACAAAACCCTTTGCACCGTTTTCTTTAAACCACAACAGCTGCGCTTTCATGATTTCAAATTCTTCATCAGTATACAAGAAATCGCCTCCTCTGGGACGAATCATCACAAAAACTGGATTTGGAAGTGTCTCGATGACCTTTAAAAAAGAGAAAATACTCGGGGTGGTTCCACCTTCATAAAAGTTGGAACAAAGTTCTATTCTTAGAGCTGGGCTAACAGGTGCTTTAACTAAAGAAGAGGAAGAAAAACAACAAAGCTCTATTTGCATGACAATTACTTAAGTATTGGATCACAAAAAAAAACACGCTATCCTGAGGGATCAGCGTGTTTAGATAATTCTGGGGGGATAGTTAGAATTAACTATTTTTGACAAATATAAACTTTTTTTTTTGCCAGCTTAAAAAATCGAAAAAAAAATTAAACCCATGAAAAACAGAATTTTATACTATTGCTTGGGGAATTATTAGTGTTATTATCTGGGATTCTGTAGTAAGAATTGAAGCTCTTGAACAATGCTAAGGATCGGTTTTTCATTTACCTGAAGGGTATGTTTAGCGCAGGCATAGGTCGAAATTCTTTCGGCTAATTGCGAAGTAATGATCTTAGATAGACTTTGATTTGAATGCAATAAAGGCCGCTGTTCGGTTTGCAATTCAAGTCTTTTAAGTAACGTTTCTTCAGCAGCATCAAGGAAAACTGTTTCCCCCATCTCATTCATCAATTCCATTAAATTATTGTGACAAGGAAGCCCTCCTCCAGTAGCCACCACAAAATCATCTTGATCAATTAAAAACTCCAAACACTCCTTTTCCTTTGCCCTAAATTCCTCCTCGCCCAAATCATTAAAAATTTGAGTGATGGTTTTGCAACACCTTGCCTCTATCCAATCATCGGTATCTATAAACCTAGAATTTAAGACCTTTGCCAAGGCTGCTCCAACACTGGATTTTCCAGCCCCCATATATCCAACTAAAAATACACGCATTAAAAAGGGGAGCCCGGCTCTTTACTCATGTGGTTAAAAACCAATTTATCGACCATTTTAGGAAAGAATTTATTTAAAAAAACAGTGAGTTTACCATTTGTAGTAAGTGTGAGTCTGTCTTTTCTTTTTTCTACCGCAGTAACCATAGCCTTAGCTACTTCTTCTGGTTGCATCATTTTCTGCTCGTCTCTTGGTGTTTCTCCTTGTACACTTCCATTTGAGTCTAAAGCCGTATTTCTAATATTTGAAGCTGTAAAACCAGGACAAGCGATGAGTACATGAATTCCTTTTTTAAGGTTTTCAATTCGAACCGACTCTAAAAAGCCGTGCATGGCAAATTTAGAAGAGGAATACCCTGTTCTGCCTGGCAAACCTTTGTAGCCAGCAATAGAGGAAACTCCCACAATAGAACCTTTGCTTTTTAAAATACTCCCCATTGCATAACGCGTGCAAAATACAGTACCCCAAAAATTTACATCCATCACTTTTTTAAGCACATCGAGCTCTAGGTCTGCAAAGGCAGCTCGCATGGATATACCCGCGTTGTTAACCAACACATCAATTCTGCCAAATTTTTCTAAGGCCTTGTCCATTAGGTTTTTGCAATCGGCCTCTTTGGACACATCTGTAGGAACAATAAGTACTTCTACACCAAAGGGTGTTAGTTGCTCCAAAAGGATATTTAGTTTAGCTACAGATCGGGCAGCCAACACAAGATGAGCGCCTTTTTGAGCAAATCTGAGAGCCGTAGCCTTTCCAATACCAGAAGAGGCGCCGGTAACAATTACAATCTTATTTTTCATCCATTGCTTTTTTAATCGTAAAATTGCATTAAATACAATCGCAAATATACGAATAGTCGGTTCGCTAAACTATTAAAATATTTTGCATTAATTTAACGAGATAATACAAGCCCAACCATACGTTTAGATATGAGTATGAAAATCATTGAAGTTTCTTCGCGCTCAGAAATTAAAAAATTTCATGAGCTTCCTTATTTTATATACAAAAATGACCCCAATTGGATTGCACACATAAAACAAGAAATTGAAGCCGTATTTACGCCAAGTAAAAATAAATACTTTGAAAATGGTGAGGCGGTTCGATTTTTATTGGAAAATGACAAGGGCACTGTTATTGGTCGAGTGGCTGCTTTTATTGACGGCAAAAGAGCCCATACATTTACACAACCCACGGGAGGATTCGGTTTTTTTGAATGCATTGACGATCAGCAAGCGGCATTCATGCTTTTTGAGGCTTGTAAAAATTGGCTTCAACAAAAAGGTATGGAAGCCATGGACGGTCCGATAAATTTTGGAGAAAAAGACCGCTTTTGGGGCTTATTGGTGAATGGCTTTGACCACCCTCCTATTTATGCAAACAGCTACAACCCGAGTTACTACCAATCCTTTTTCGATAACTATGGATTTCAAACCTACTTTAACCAACACAACTTTATAAAAAACCTTGCCAGCCCATTGCCGGAAAAGTACCAAAAGCGGTGTGAGCGATTGGCCAAAAATAAGGACTATGTGTTACAATCGATTGACAAGAAGGACTTGAAAAAATATGCAGAAGATTTTAGAGCAGTGTACAATTCTGCCTGGGTAACGCACGACAACTTTAAAGGGATGTCTGCCGAACAGGCTATGGCCATGCTAAACAAAATAAAACCCGTAATGGAAGAAGATTTAATTTGGTTTGTGTACCGAAACAACAAACCGATTTCTTTTCTAATAATGCTGCCTGAATTGAACCAATATTTTAAAGCAACCAATGGGAACTTTAATCTTTGGGGCAAGCTAAAATTTTTGTGGAAAAAACTATTTAGTAAGCCTAAATTTGCTTGGGGTTTGGCCTTCGGTGTTACACCTAAGTTTCAAGGAATAGGAATGGAATCGTATGTTTTAAATTCTGCTGCTGAACACCTTAGAATTAATCGCCCAAATTATACCGACGTAATTGTAACCTGGATCGGAGACTTTAATCCTAAAATGATGCACGTAACCAAATCTATGGGTTCAAAACACTACCACGACTTGATCACCTATCGAAAATTATTTGACGAAAATGCGGTTTTTCAGCGTTCCCCAATAATTGAATAACAGAGGATTATAAGGCGCTAAAAATTCAAAAAATAAAATTGTAAAATAGGCTTTGTCTTCTAAAATAATGACCTTATATTTGCATCGCTTTTCACGAAGCAAAATTGTTCTTTTTTTACCTAGGTGGCGGAATTGGTAGACGTGTACGCTTGAGGGGCGTATGACCTTTGGTCGTGCAGGTTCGACTCCTGTTCTAGGTACAATTATTTTGACTTGGTAGCTCAGTTGGTAGAGCATCTCCCTTTTAAGGAGAGGGTCCTGGGTTCGAGCCCCAGCCAAGTCACATTTGTTCTTTCGTATTTTTTTGACTTGGTAGCTCAGTTGGTAGAGCATCTCCCTTTTAAGGAGAGGGTCCTGGGTTCGAGCCCCAGCCAAGTCACCTTTGTTCTTTCGTATGTTTTTGACTTGGTAGCTCAGTTGGTAGAGCATCTCCCTTTTAAGGAGAGGGTCCTGGGTTCGAGCCCCAGCCAAGTCACTTTTTATTACTTAAACACAAAAAAGAGGTAAACATGTACATGTTTACCTCTTTTTAATTCAATCTGGGGGAAAGATTTAATTTTTCGTCTATCTTAAAGCTGATTTCAATGCTTTAACTCTAGTTTTTATCGCTTGATACTTTTACAAAGCTATTAAATTCAATGGATTAAAAAAACTATTAAACTGAAGGACTGCGTATTATATGTAAATTTAACACTAAATATTCCTTAACGAGTCAACAAAATTCAGATGAACGTTTTATTCTCATTGGGTTTGCTGAAAATTATTTTTTTAAAATAAAAAAACGTCATTTTATAGTAAAAAGTACACATATAAATTCAAAATAGCCTAAAATGAGCTGATTTATGGAGTTCTAAACACCTATAAATTTCTATTTTTACTCAAATTACACAATTTATGGACTTAAGTAAAGCAGAACTTACAAAATACAGTCATCACATAAAACTTAAAGAGGTTGGTATTCAGGGTCAAGGACTTTTAAAAGAGTCAAAAGTACTTGTTATTGGCGCAACAGAACTGGGCTGTTCGGTTTTACAGCAATTGTGCGACGCCGGAATAGGACTCCTTGGTATATTGGATGCAAATGTTGTAGAAGAACACATGCAGCAAACGCATCTGTTGTTTACAAAAGAAGATATAGGCACTTACAAAGCAAAAACAGCAGCACTGAAACTAAAGGCTCAAAATTCTAAAAGTAATTTTAAAGTTGCCTTAAATACGCTAAGTACAGAAAACATTCTGGATGTAATTACACCTTTTGACATCATCGTAGATTGCTCGTCTGATACCGCCATGCATTACCTAATAAATGATGCCTGTTGTTTGCAAAATAAGCCGCAAGTATTTGCTAAAATTGAGCAACACCAAGGGCAGCTGTCCGTAGTAAACTACCAAAAAGGACCGTCTTACAGATGTTTGTTTCCCGAGGAAATTAAAAGTGAAGCAAGGTCTTTAAACACAGGTATTCTTTCTACATTTCCGAACCTAATGGGTAGTATGCAGGCCAATGAAGTCCTCAAAATTGTTTTAGGTATCGGAACTGTTTTAAGTGGTAAGTTGTTTCGTATAAATATTTTAGACTACGAAACAGCTTTAGTGAGCTATGAGAAAACAGCCGCTGCACACGTTACAAAATTACGAAGTTTGGAACCTAAGCCTAAACCTTTACCTAAACAACTTCCTAAACAACTTCCTGCCGCAGTTACCGCAGCTCAGCTAAGTGCTATGTTGCAAGAAAAATCGGTGGTTCACATTCTTGATGTGCGTGAGTATTTTGAATGGGATATATGCCATATTAAAGGCGCAGTAAATATACCCATGAACTTAATTGACGAGTGTTTAGAGGAAATACCAAAAGATACCGCAACAGTCGTTGTATGCCATCATGGAGTTCGAAGTGAAAATGTAATTCATTACCTAAAAACAAAAGGCTACAAAAACCTTATCAATCTCGAAGGAGGAATACACGCTTGGGCTACAACAGTGGATGCGCACATGCCAACCTATTAAATCAATTCACTTCTATAATTAAAAAGAAAACGCACAACGCTATTAAAATACATATTTGCTTAACTTAGAGCTCTAATTACAGAACCATCAAAAAAATTATGAAAAAGACCGTCATCGTTATTTTATCCATGTGTGCGAGCATTGTGAGCGCACAAGACTCCTTACGTTTTAACCCAATTGTTCAATGGGATGCCAATCCTGTTGAGAGTCAAGGTAAAACAGGAACGTGCTGGAGCTATTCAACAGCCTCATTTTTAGAATCAGAATTGATTCGTATGGGAAAAGGAACCCATAATTTGTCTGAAATATTTGTTGCGCGCCAAGTGTATTTAAACAAGGCAGACAATTACGTAAGAAGACACGGAAAAACGCAATTTGGTGAAGGGAGCTTAGGACACGATTTGCTAGACGCTGTAGACGATTATGGAATGGTTCCCAACGAAGTATTTAACGGACTTCAAACCACATCTGAAACCCACAACCACGCAGAATTAGCTTCCATTTTAGAAGCCTATGTAAAAGCAGTTGTAAGTAACAAAGGTAAAAAGCTGACCCCACTTTGGAAGGAGGGCTATGCGGCGCTTTTAGATGTGTATTTGGGCAAATACCCAACCAACTTTGACTACCAAGGTGTAAAATACACCCCACAGAGTTTTGCAAAAATGCTCAATCTAAAAGCCGATCATTACGCAACACTTACTTCTTATACGCACCAGCCCGTTTACACTGATTTTATTTTAGGAATACCAGACAATTGGGCTAACGGCACCTTTTACAATGTAGCCTTAAATGACCTGGTAAACCAAGCAAAAACGGCTTTAAAAGAGGGCTTTACACTTGCTTGGGATGCCGATGTGAGCAACAGCGGATTCAATTCGAAAGAAGGAATAGCCGTGGTTCCAGTAAAAGGTGAAAAAGCTAATTTTGAATTAACTGAGCCAGAAATGGAGGTTACTGCTGCGCTAAGACAAGAGCACTTTGACAACTATACCGTAACAGACGACCACCTTATGCACATTGTAGGCTTGGTAAAAGGCGTGGATGGAAAAGAGTACTTTGTTGTAAAAAATTCTTGGGGAGACGAGCGAGGACTTGACCAATACAAAGGACACGTACTTGTTTCTGAAGCCTACTTTAAGATGAACACCATATCCGTACTCTTACACAAAGATGCGCTATTGAAGAAACTAAAAAACAAACTCAATTTAGAATAAGATCGCAGGCAAAGCTTCATAACCTAATGCATACAAAAAGCCCATTTAGAAAAATCTAAATGGGCTTTTTAATTTCATTCTAAAGAATGTGTATAGTGTATTAGAAGTTCTCTCTTCCAGCAAAGTGGAAAGCAGCTTCAATAGCAGCATTTTCATCAGAATCTGAACCGTGTACAGCATTTGCTGAAATAGACTCAGCATACATCTTACGGATGGTACCTTCAGCAGCCTCAGCAGGATTGGTCGCACCAATGAGCGTACGGAAATCTTCAACTGCATTGTCTTTTTCTAAAATTGCAGCAACAATTGGACCTTCAGTCATGTACGAAACCAATTCGCCGTAAAAAGGTCTCGCTGCGTGAACAGCGTAAAATGCCTCAGCATCTGCCTTGGTTAATTGCGTCATTTTTAAAGAAACGATACGGAAACCTGAAGCGTTTATTTTTTCTAAAATTGCACCGATGTGTCCGTTAGCAACAGCATCCGGCTTAAGCATGGTAAAAGTTCTGTTTTGAGCCATTTTATTTTTGTTATTTTTTGTGGTGCAAAACTAACCATTTTAAATGAATAATTAAACGATCAATTGGATATTATTTATTGAACTAAAGAACCAAAGTTTGGGTAGCGTTTATGCATTTAACTCGGAGAAGGTTTTGATTTTCTTGATAAAGTAAGCCACCAAAATAGATTTGGACAGCATTAATTCTGAGGAAACTCGTTTTGTTTGGGTTCTAGCACGTAAAACGCTCGGCATTCGGCTAAAAAAAGAAAGATGCGCTTTTACTATAGCCCAACAATGAGAAGCCCTCCCCTCTATTAAGAACTTGAATCCGGCAAGGCCGTCTAAAACCAAACGGATGTAAATTATTGGAAAGGCGTATACAGGCAAGTTTTTTAGCAACATGAGCAAGTTGTTCCTAAAATTGAGAAATGTTTTTTTAGGATTCATTTTAGCCAAGGAGGCTCCGCCCAAATGGTATACTTTAGATTGCGGAACGCAGGCAATTTTATAGTCTTTGTTGAGCAGGCGCCAACACAGATCTATTTCTTCCTGATGTGCAAAAAAGCTGGCATCTAAGCCTCCCACTTCGAGGTAGCATTTTGTGCGAACAAAAAGCGCTGCGCCACTTGCCCAAAAAACATCTACAACCGAATCGTACTGTCCCTGGTCAACTTCCAAATCGTCAAAAATACGACCTCTACAAAAAGGGTAGCCAAAACGATCTAAATACCCACCACTTGCGCCAGCATATTCAAATTTAGAAGGCGCTTTTTCATCGAGAATTTTTGGCTGACAGGCAGCGTAATTTTTATTTTGATCTAAGAATGCAATAGGTGCTTCCAGCCAATTTTCGCTTACTCTAACATCCGAATTTAACAACACTGCATACGCATGAGAGACCTGAGCAAGCGCTTTGTTGTACCCTTCTGCAAAGCCATAATTAACGTCAAATTCAATTCTACCCAACTCGGGGTAAACTTCTTTTAGAAATTTGATGGAATCGTCCGTGGAAGCGTTGTCGACCACAATAACATCGGCAAAATCGGCATTGAATTTACATACTGAGGGCAAAAAACGCTCTAGTAAATCCTTACCATTCCAATTGAGAATTAATACCGCTACTTTTTTCGACTGTGTTTCCATCTTCTGTGCGACCAAAGCCAACTTTCTGGCTGGTTAATTATCATTTTTTCCAAATGAGAAAGGTGCATTTTGGTTGCCTGTCCTTTTTCATTGGTGCTTTGTTCGGTTAAAGGAACAATTTTCATTTCGTAAAAACCTCTTTTAACCCGATGAACTTCTACAAAATAGAGGTTTAAGTTGGCGGCTTTCATTAATTTTTCGGCGCCTAAATATACTGGCGTATCTTGGTTTAAAAAGGTAAAAAAGAAATCCAACTTACTTCTATGTGGACTTTGATCGGCAATCATTAAATGAACAGCTCCTCGGTTTTTGTTCTTTAAAACCACCTTGGGAAATTGCAGCATCGGAATTATGTTGGCACCAAAACGAGCTCGAGCACTTCGCATTAACCGATCGGATTGTGTGTTGTTTAAAGGTTTGTAAACCGAAAACATTTTTTCGTGTAAATACGTGCTTAAGGACAAGCCCATCCACTCCCAATTGTTGTAATGTGCCCCAATGAGCATGGCTCCTTTTCCGGTTTCTGCTAAATCCGAAAAAACCTCTGGGTTTAAAAACTTCATTCTTTTACGAACGGTGCTTTTGGAGATTGAATTGAGCTTTATATTTTCCAACAAGACGTCGCAAAAATTGAGGTAGAACTTTTTTTCTATTTCTTTTAATGCAGCATTCGTGTACGAAGGAAAAGCGTTTTTGAGGTTTTGGCGCACTACAGCTACTCTGTACTTCACTAAATATTGGAGTAAAAAGGCCAGAATAGAAGCACACAGATGTACCAACCTAAAGGGAATAAGTTGAGTTAAATAGTAGAGTGTTTTCGAGAATATGCTCATTAGTTTCCGCCTGGGGCTTGTTGAATTCTATTTCCTTTTTCGTCTAAATCATTTTTCAAATCTATGTTAATATCTCTGTTTTCCATAGAATTGTCTAGGCCTTTTACAGCGCCACGTTCTCTGTAAATCCAATTTCTCCAATTATCATTACGCTTCTCTCCTTGCATGGTGGAGTGGATTAATTCGTAATCGTTTGTACCTAGTGCATTTTCAGCAAAAATAAAAATTTCGTTGGTTTGATTGTCTATTTTGTAGTACGTCCAGATTTGGTACGGCAAGGTGTAATTTTCGTGTACTGAGTTTTCTATGTAATCTGGTGTTCCGTACTGTAAATAAACGCGGCCTCTGTTGGTGGCAAAACCTTTTACCGCAATGGTACCGTACATTTCGTTTGCCTTATTCACCGCTTTTAAATATTCTAACCAAACACGCTCTGGGTCTATAGGGTTTCTATTGTACCAAAAGCCGTAAAAAAATTGTTTCATTTGAGCTAAATCCCAATTCTTTAGTTGGTTAGAGGCATAGGCCCACTCCCTTTGTGTTGCCACCGGAAATAAAGCGGAAATATACTCGGCCAATTGCTCAATAATTTCAAATGAATCGACAAAACTCGAATTTGAATTTAAACTGGCATAGTCTTGAGGTTTCATAACCGTAGCTGAATTTCTACGTTGAAAAAACACTCTTTTTTGTACTTGTCCAACCCCTTCTTTGTCTAACAAAGCAACCACTAAATTGTAGTTTCCAGTGGGCAATTCGGTCAAATCGAAACCGCCTAAAAAAGCACGTTGCTTGTCTTTGGTTTTTCTTTTAATCGTGTTAAATCCGGTTATGGGTTTGTGAGACTGCTCGTTCTCGATGTAATAATGAAGTAAATAGCCGTTGTGTGTACTGCTGTCCTTTTGGGTATTGTACCATTCTATGTAAAAGTCCAATCGTTTGTCAGCGTCGTCTAAAAAATAAGCACCTTGGTCAAGGCTTGGAATTAACTCGTAGCCCGATTTGTTTAACAAACTCTGCGTACTCGCTAATTCATAGGAATCTAATACCATCAAATCGGAAAAAGCAATCTTGTTTTCTTTGCAATTGACGCCTAATGTAGCAGTGCTTGTTAAGGGCGCATTCCCACTCAATGGGTCTTGTAGTTTCAATTCTAATTCAAATTCGCCATGGTTAAGTGCGTAAATTTGCTTGTCTAAAAAATACTGCGCTTGCAGGGTGTCTGTAAGTACTGGCGTTTTAAAAAGATATTTATCAAAATGAATGATATCTTGTCCTTTTTTTAAGGACAACTCTATTAATACGGAACCCTGAAAAGCGTTTTCGTCAAGTGTTTCGTACTGAATTTCGGTACTTAAAAATGAAAAATAGGTTTCGATGTAAGCAGCACCGGCTCTGTTTTGAAAAGTGAAGTGCTGAAAATTTGCTTGTAAATTTTTAGCATTCAACGAGTTAAAAGTGAAAATATAAAACAGAATAAAGTACAGACCAAATCTACTCATTTCCCTAGTGTTTATTAGGATTAAAATTTTGTTAGCGTGAGGTAAATTTAATCTTTTTTTTTGTTTGAAGTTTAGAAAATTCGTTTACATTTGCATCGCTATCAAAAGGAGAGATGGCAGAGTGGTCGAATGCACTGGTCTTGAAAACCAGCGTACAGCAATGTACCGGGGGTTCGAATCCCTCTCTCTCCGCAAAGATGCAGATAAGCCCTCGATTTTATCGAGGGCTTATTTTTTTTTAGATGTACTTGGTTCCGTTTAGAAGCAGATTGTATTGTAAAAGTTTCTTCGCCTCTTTTTCCCATTGCGATCAATCTTAGAAAAGAGCACAGAATAAATCAAAAATTTAGTAGATTTAGAAATTGAAAATTCAAATACAATACTAAAGTCTTTTAATAATGTCTGAAGAACATAAAAAACAACTCGAACAAAAACTGTGGGACATCGCAAATGCCCTTAGAGGTAAAATGGATGCGGATGAATTTAGAGACTATATCCTAGGCTTTATCTTCTTTAAATACCTGTCTGAGCGCATGCACCTGTATGCCAACAGCCTCCTGTCGGAAGACCATATGTTGTATACAGATATTGAGGAGCGCTCCGCTAATGGAAAAGAATATTTGGAGGCTGTTCGTGAAGAGGCACTTGCCAAACTGGGTTACTTTTTAAAGCCTTCGGAGCTGTTTACGTTTATAGCTAAAAAAGGAAACTCTTTAGAGGGCGGCGACACTTTTATACTAGAAGACCTAACTACCATTCTAAAGAACATTGAGCAGAGTACCATGGGTACGGAAAGTGAAGACGACTTTGGAAATCTGTTTGAAGACCTTGACCTTACCTCTACCAAATTGGGTAAGACCGATGCGCAAAGAAATACGATTATCTCTAAGGTGCTTTTTCACCTAGACCAAATAGACTTTCAGCTTGAAAATACAGATGCTGATGTTCTGGGTGATGCCTATGAGTACTTAATTGGACAGTTTGCATCTGGCGCAGGAAAGAAAGCAGGTGAGTTTTACACGCCTCAACAAGTATCTTCCATACTGGCCAAGATTGTAACCTCAGGAAAGGAAAAGCTGAAATCTGTTTACGACCCTACTTGTGGTTCCGGCTCACTCTTGCTTCGTGTTGCCAAAGAGGTGAAAGATGTGTCTTTTTTCTATGGGCAGGAGCTGAATAGAACCACGTACAACCTGGCGCGTATGAACATGATTCTACACGATGTTCATTACAAGAAGTTTGACATTAAACAAGACGACACCCTTGAGCATCCTCAACATGCAGATGAGCGCTTTGAGGCTATTGTTGCCAATCCGCCTTTCTCGGCTCAGTGGAGTGCCAACCCACTTCATATGAATGACGAGCGATTTAGCCACTATGGAAAATTAGCCCCAAAAAGTAAAGCTGATTATGCTTTTGTGCAACACATGATTCATCATTTGGCTGATAATGGTACCATGGCGATTGTACTTCCGCACGGCGTTTTATTTAGAGGAGCGGCAGAAGGACACATTCGCAAACACTTAATTGAGGACAGAAACTACCTTGATGCAGTGATTGGTCTTCCGGCAAACATCTTTTACGGAACAAGTATTCCAACTTGTATTTTGGTATTTAAAAAGTGTAGAACCAAAAGTGAAAACGTGTTGTTTATTGATGCCTCGGCACACTTTGAAAAGGTGAAGAACCAAAATGTACTTCGCAAGGAGCATATTGATAAGATTGTATCTACCTATGAGCAAAGAGAAGCTCAAGACAAGTACAGTTATGTTGCCTCAATAGATGAAATCATAGAAAATGAGTACAACTTAAACATTCCTCGATATGTAGATACTTTTGAAGAAGAAGAGCCTATCGATTTAAACGCGGTAAGTTCAGAGCTTCAAGGTTTAGAAACAGAGCTTCAAGAGACAAATGATACGATTGCAGATTTCTGCAAGCAACTTAATATTAAAACTCCTTTTTAGTGCAGGTTACTACTCAAAATATTCATGTTCCTAAGCTTAGATTTAAGGAGTTTGATGGCGATTGGATTAAGAAAAAATTATCTGATTTTTCAGATAAAATATCTGATGGCATTCACTCTACTCCAAATTATAGCGATGAAGGAGGTTATTATTTTGTTAACGGAAATAATTTTATAGATGGGAAAATTGTAATTCATGACAACACCAAAAGAGTTGACGAAAATGAGTATGCTAGGCATAAAAGACCCCTTCGAAATAATACGATTTTATTATCTATCAATGGAACTATTGGCAACATTGCATATTATAATAATGAACCTATTGTATTAGGTAAAAGCGCCTGTTACATAAATTTGAATAAAAAAATTGAAACCAAGATAGTATATCAATTAATTCAATCAGATGTAATTAAAAAGTATTTTAACTCCCAACTTACAGGCTCCACCATAATGAACTTGTCATTAAAATCAATCAAAACAACTCCTATAACCCTCCCCACCCTCCCAGAACAAGAAAAAATAGCTTCTTTTTTAAGCGCTGTAGATGAAAGAATTCAGAAGCTTGAGCGAAAAAAGAGCCTTCTTGAAGATTACAAAAAAGGCGTGATGCGTCAACTATTCTCACAAGAGATCCGCTTTAAAAATGACAACGGAAACAACTATCCAGACTGGGAAGAAAAAAAGTTGGGGGAACTTTGTGATATAATCGTTGGTGGCACTCCGAGCACCAATAAGAAAGAGTACTGGAATGGAAGCATCGGGTGGTTGTCGTCAGGAGCTTTAAATAATAGTAATGTAACAAAGCCTTCTAAACTAATTACGAAGCTAGGTTTAGAAAACAGTTCAGCAAAGATAATGCCGGCAAATACAGTAATGCTTGCTATGACCGGAGCAACACTCGGAAGGATAGGGTTATTAAAATTTAATTGTTCTGGAAATCAGTCTATAGCTGGGTTTACTCCAAATGATACTTTTGTTTCAATGTATTTATTTTATGTTTTATTATATGGCATAAATCAAATCTTTAAGTATGCAGGTGGTGCTGCTCAACAGGGAATTAATAAACAATCAATAAATAATCTCAGATATCTTTTCCCGATAAAAAAAGAACAAAAAAAAATAGCATCTTTCCTAAGTGGACTAGATAAAAAAATTGAGCTGGTGGAAACACAAATTCAGCAATCAAAGAACTTTAAAAAAGGGCTCTTACAACAAATGTTTGTATAACATTATGAGCTGATAAGCTCAAAATTTAAAAATGTATGACAAGACAGAGTGAACAAGCTTTAGAAAACCATCTCCTGAGTCAGTT
>Ga0206129_10003138_pt1 | contig 19397 bp, 17 predicted proteins | sample Helgoland_Spring_8_FD_148616 | JGI IMG/M metagenome (GOLD analysis project Ga0206129, IMG submission 148616) | Pelagic subsurface seawater microbial communities from Kabeltonne, Helgoland, North Sea - Helgoland_Spring_Bloom_20160502_2 | ecosystem: Environmental > Aquatic > Marine > Epipelagic ...
CGATGCCATGTTCACAGCGGTTGGAGATGACAAGCAGCGGATCATGGGCTGGGCCGGGGCGATGGAAAACGCGTTCCAGGAGTTTGCGACCGACTTCAATGCCGTGAACCTTGCGCTGCGGTTCAACTGGCGCTCCCACGCGGACTTGGTCGCTATCCAGCAGGTAATTGCCGAGCATATCGATCCGAATGTCGAAGATGTCGAAGCCAGAGGGCAGCGCGCAGTCGATGGTCAGGTGGCCTCTCTGTGGCGCTTCGAAACACGCGAGCAAGAAGCGCAGCAGATTGCAGCTTGGATCGCGAACGAAACAGAGCATGGCAGGGTCGAACCGCACGATTGCGCCATCTTGGTGCGTATGCGCGCCGATGACGTTGAAGCTGAGCTTGCCGAAGTCTTCGCAGCAGAGGGGCTGACGATCAGAAACCTGGCGCGCAGTGTTGGCCAGATTGCGATTCAGGAACTCCTTGCCGAAGAGCTAACCGATGTCGTTCTGCCGCTTATGAGGCTCGGGACCGGGAAACGGAGCCCCGGTGCATGGAACGCAGCACAAGAAGAGTTGCAGGCGCTCTTCACCATCGACCCCGACGACGAACGGGCGCAGGAACTGCTACAGCGGAACATTGAGAAGTTCTCCTCCGCTTTGCGTGCGGCCATGCGCGATAACAAACCGACAGGCGAAAGCGCGGTCGAAATGTTTCGGATCTCACTCGAATTCGTCAGTGCCGATCGGCTGCGTCAAGCTTTTCCGGCCTACCGGCGCGAAACGGATTTCGAGCGCGTCACGACGGGCTTTATCGCCTTACTTTCCGAGTGCGCTGAAGTCGCGGACACTTGGTCGGACGCTCTCGATCGCTTCGAAGGCATCGGCCAAGTGCCTTTGATGACGATCCACAAGAGCAAAGGCCTTGAATTTCACACCATGATCTTCTTCGGCCTGGATGCGCAGAGCTGGTGGAGCCTCTCGCCCGGTCGGGAAGAGGAGCTCAACTCCTTCTTCGTCGCGTTCACCCGCGCCAGGCAAAGAGCCTTCTTCGCCTATTGCAATGAACGAGGACGAGCCATTCGGTGGCTCGAGGACATGCTGCTGCCGGCAGGCTTGGAGCGGGTCGATGGGCTGACACACCTCGAGGTCGAAGCCGATTAAGCTATTCAGAGCCAATCCGCTGCTGGCAGGAGCTTTATTGTACATGGTTAATAGTCGCTCCGTCCGTTTGTGAAACGGTGTCACTTTTTATATGGCTCGCAAATTATATCGATACGTTTATAAAACTAGTTATTGGTGAAAATTATAATTGGAACGAATATTTATTAATGACATCCGCAGTCATTACGAAGTTTTCCACAATATCCGCAATATTTTTCGTCATTATTATAAGCTACTGCGACCCGAGCGTTTTGCACGTATCCTTTTGTAAGGTGCTCGCCGCATATCCTACAATAGTTATGGCCAGCGCGTTCGTATTCCTCGCAGCATGGGCATCGGGTCATCATATTCCTCATATATTCCGCGCCTCTCAATAAAGCCATCCTGGCTCTTCAAGATATTAAATCATCATATCACACACCGGAACTGTGTGTTTCTCGCTCTCGTCGCGTGTCGTCCGTGCAGCTAGGTCTGGTCCTGCGATCCGCACACTTGGCCCGAAGAATATCGAGGCGCACGACGATGGCAAAAACGGTGGTTTTCGCCGGTGACAGAAACGTATGGGTTTGACCGCTGAGTGCCCTACAGCCGACCTTCAATGCCTAACTGGTCACTGTCCGGTGTGCGGACGAACCAGCCCCCCGACTTCCGGCGTCGAATTAGCACTCTCGGCCCATTGCGGACGATGAACCAAGTGGCGGCCGCTGCAATGCAGCATGCCGAAGGCAGACATTCGAACAAAACTAGATTCGTTTTTCAGTGCCGAGAGGACGGACGCCATATCAATCGGGATTGCTTTCGCACTGAAACTGTCAGGAGCTCGACGCTGTCAATATCGCAATGACCATTGAACCTACAGCTACAGCTAGTGTTAGATAAGTGAGCCTTTCCATTCTCCGCTGCGCTGCGATACTTTCTTTGGTTCCCAGTGCGGAAGAAAGCTGGTTAAGGAATTCACGGGTGTCCTGATCTTCTTCGAGAAGCTGTCGCGAGAGCCGACCAAGAAACGATTTCAGACCTTCTTTGATTTCATATGGCTTTTCTTCATCCCGATGACTTTGCTGGGTAAAACCAGTGGCGTTCCACCGGAAGGATGCATCGTTGTCAGAGAGTGCCAAAACTTCGCGCGCGATAGATGGCACGCCGATAGATCTTCGGAAGAATGCACTAATCTTCTCGACCTCACTTGTGGAACGACGCGCGACCGGGCGCGCCGACAAGGACTGACGAGTTTCCTTGAGGCTCCGAAGCAACTCACGAAGATAGCTCGCAAGCGCATATCTGGCGATAATGCCGTTAAGGCGGTCATTGGCGAAATAGGTTCGGCTACCCAAAGAGTCGCTTCCGTAGGTCTTTTGGTCTTCCTCGCTCAGAACATCCCAACGCAGCGCAACAGTCATGTGGTTTGGCGTGTTTTCGCGACGTCCAGCATCGAACGAAAATCTCAAGGACGGTACAGATGAAGACGTCCAACTACCGAAATCATGGTTAATATTGACGAAGCGCGACCAGTGGCCCCAGCCCCGATCTCTCGGCGCGTCTTCGTCGAACGGCGTGAACCCGTCCAAAGACAAGAATTCCACCGTTGGAAAGTGACTGTTTTCGCAATGCTCGCTGAAGAATCCGGGAAAGTTTTTCGATAGCCAAGAGATACCGACGTTGCGGTACTTTTCCCTTATGCGCCGAACGCGCTCTTCTTTCACATGCTCCACGCTCATGATCGAGTAGGCTCTGGAACGCCGCTTGGGAACGCGTGTCGTCTTCGCGGGCTCGTTTAGCGCATTAGCATATTCGAGCGCAGCCTCGTCGGTGAGAACAAATCCGACACTCATGCAGGTCGTTGACGGCGTTAACTGCGAAATAGTGACCAGAAGAGATGAGAATTGCTTCGGAAATTCCGCCGTATATCGAACGCCGAAATATTTCTTGGCGTCATCGGGGCGATGAATCCAACCGAGCGGCATCGTGCCTTCGCTGCCGTAGAGACGCTGCGTCTTCAGCCAGTCGATGTTTGAGCCGTCTCGAACCGGGGTTCTTTCCCTGTCCCAGCCGATCTTCTCAAGGCCGTAGTATAAAGTCTCGATCTCATTCGGGCCGAAAATCTCACTAACCATGATGCAGCCGAGCCGGAGCGTAACATCTTCATCGAGAGCCGACTTTGCGTTGCTCTCTGCATCGCGCTTCTGGTAGTAGGCTTTGTCTTCTCCATAGGGGTTGGGGATGACGTTCGGGTAGCGGGCGTGAAGCGGCCAAACCATCTTGCGTGCCTGTTGCTTCCACCTAAGCACAGGTTTCTCCTCGGTCGCAGGTACGTCCTCCGTCTCTCCCTGCTCAAGATTTTGCGGCTGCTCGTCCTTCATCGGACATATATAGAAATAAATCGCCGCGTTTGAATACTGTCTCCGCTTAAAAGCGAATATGAATGCTGTTGGTCAATGTCGGCTTTCGATGAGGGGGCCTATTATCATATCTTCCGCAGCGAAGGACCGCTCCCCGCCCTTCATGACCGATGTTTCACTTCAACCCAATATCAACAGCGGGCTCTGACCCGGCATTCGCCGCGATGGTCACGAATGGCCGCTGTCGGACAAAAACCTACCGCCACAACCTATCGGTCAAAAATGGTCGTTTTTGACGTGATATGGCGACCGACCGGAAACTGCCAGGCAGAGCGTGTCAAAAACCCCTATCAAAATATTGGGAGTTTTGGGAGGTTTTTGATACACTGAATCCATGATTTTCGGATATGCCCGCGTCTCAACCGACGACCAGAACCTTGATGCACAAACCGATGCCCTGAAAGCAGCCGGCGTTGAGCGCATCTTTGCGGACAAGATCAGCGGGGCAGGGCGCAAGCGCCCCGAGCTGGACAAGCTCTTTGACCAGCTCCGCCAGGGCGATGTTGTCGTGGTGACGAAATATGATCGTCTCGCACGATCGCTGCGCGATCTGCTCGATATCGTCGAGGCCATTGAGAAACGCGGGGCAGGCTTCCGCTCTCTGGCCGAGGATATCGACACGACCACATCGGCCGGGCGGCTGATCTTCCACGTCTTCGCATCCATCGCGCAATTCGAGCGCGAGCGCATTTCAGAACGCACAAGGGAAGGACTTGAAGCGGCGCGGCGGCGCGGCCGTACAGGCGGCAGGCCTGCCGCCCTGTCTGCCGCTCAAAAGACCGAAGTGCGCCGAATGCGGGATGAAGACGGCAAAAGCATCTCGGAGATCGCCCAGCTTTTCAGAGTCAGCCTTTCAACCGTGCGGCGGGCCTGAAGGTTGTCGCCCCTATTTCCCTGTTCCAACCGCTAGGTGGACGCCCGTCGCCTTCTGCAAATGGCTGATGACGGCAAACAGGTTGTCGGCGCTGGGGTTGCCCTTGGGGCTGAACATCCGCATCAGGCTTTTGGAAGGCGTGCCGACTTCATCCGCCAGGCCTTCAAAGCCCATGGTCGCGTTGATGTAGTCACGCAGCATGGCCTTCCCTGTGGCGACATCACCTTCGAGCATCAGCTCGACGGCTTCTTTCAACAAGGCGGCGCGAAACGCTGGATCGCTTTCGACCCGCGCTTTCACCGTCTCCTTAAATTCTCGTGTGAGCGCCATTTCTAATCTCCATCAATTCGAATAGTAACATATAAGTTACCACACAAGCGGCTGATTTTTCATCCTGACAGGGGAAGGGGGAGCAAACGGCAATTGCCGTGTTCAGCTCCCACCTGGCGCATTTCTAGAAGAGTGACGGCTGCCGATCCGCCTCGGCCTTGGCTTGCCATTCAGGCGAGGCAGCGGCCTCGTCGAGCCAGGCGCGGACATAGGCAACAGCCCTGCCAAGGGCTTCGATCGCTTCCCTGTCAATGAAATGAGACCGATAGCCTGTCTCGGTCATAGGCAGCGGAGCGTTGTCTGCTGCATAGATTTCAAGGTGGGCGGTTTGGTAGACGGCATCTTCGCCGAGCCAGCTCGGGCACCATTTGACGAGGAGGGCAATGCCCTCCCAGTCGAAGTGATAGTCGGTGTACTGGTACGCGCTCATGCCACGATCCTCCCCGCCTTGCGGGCGTCGTCGGCATAGGTCGTCAGCCGATGCTTTGCCTTGAAATGCAGATCGCGCTCGATCGGAAGGCCAAGCCGGCCACGGGCGGCCTCCAGTTCACTGATCCGGACGCTGCCCAGCTCGGGGAAGCCAAAGCCAAGGTCGCAAAGACCGAAGGCGATGTCTGGCTCTTCGGGATCGATCTCAGTCAGAAGCCAGGTGCCTGCGCCGTCCGGCTGGAAGAGCTTTACCACGGGGAAGAAGTCGATGGTGTTGCCGTCATCAGCCATGCGCTCGGCATTCTCCCGCCCGTTCTTGGCGAGCTGCTCCATGATGGGTTTGGTGAACAGTTTCATAGGGATTGTCTCCTCTTTCGTTTCGGTTTCTCGTCCTCTCGGACGCGAAAGAGGCAGACAGGCCGCATAAGCCTGAAGGAGCAGGGGGTAACACGGTCGGGGTGTGGCCCGAGTGGTGCGGGCACCCCTTGATCCGAAGGCGCGGCTTGTCAGATCAGCGGACTAAACTAGAGGACAGAGACCGATAAGACGGAGACGGAGCCCGGCTCGTGAAACAGCCAAGCCTCATCATGGGCAAATACTCGGGCAGGGCAGGGGACTGAACAGCCCCCACATGGGAGCAACATATTCAACGTCTTTATACTGGGGAGTTTTGCGGAAACAGCCGGGATAGGATCGGCAGGTAGCCGATAGAACCATCATTTTTAACCAGATCCCTGAAACTGGGGCATTGCGAACCGGCGTTTTCCACCTTTAGATGCAGCGCACTATTCCTTGACGGTTCAGTCTGGACCCACGTTCCAGGCCAGAGGTCCAATGATCAATATGGAAAAATCTACACAGAGGAATTTAGACAAAGATCGGGCCGCGGAGACTCCGCAGACTCTGGAACGCAGGCACCAGACGCAGGTAAAGCCAAAACGAAAATGGACTTTTGCGATCGGCGCGATTATCGCAGCCACGCTTGCCATCGGCACTGTAATTGGAGCGGATATAAATAACTATCTTAACAATGGTGATAATTTAAATTCTCAACAACAACAGGCACTTGAAGCAGATTATTTTAGCGCACTAGAGCGTGGTGAGACATTTATCCAACCTGTAAATTTTCTTGATCCGAAGGAGCGTGAACAGGCCAAAGCAGCAACCGGACTGAAAGAAGAAGAAGCTGAAGCTCTGATGAAGCAAGCGGAAGGGGGGCTGGTGAGCTTAGGTTGGATCACCCTATGGGATAATTATGCGGAAGATGGCGATGTTGTGGAGGTGTCGGCCAATGGCCTGACCCGAACGGTTCCGATCCTGCATGCACCAGTCACGATCGTTGTTCCATACTCGGTAACGGCGGCGGAAATTACGATAACAGGCGTCCGCGATGGCGGAGGCGGAATTACTGTCGCCGCTAAAACCTCTGGCGGGAATGCGCCGTTACCCCCATTAAGCGTTGGCGAAAGCCGGACTTTGCTTCTCAAATAGGGAAGAAAAGATATGAAATTACGGTTTGTCTGGCGCTGGATCTACATCGCATCATTTTTCTTACTTATTGCTGCCTTTGCTCCACTGCTGGGGTGGGTAGCGATAATTATCGCTGTAGCAGCTGTCGTTATCGGATTAGCACTGCGATTAAATGTTTTTTCGACTGTCAAATCTCCAGTAATGGATCGAATCAGGCGTATTTTTAGCGCCGTGCCAGTTTTCAAGCCGGCCCCTCAGCACACTGGAGCCGCCGCACCTCCCAAGCCGGCGAAGTCACGGATCGACTTTAGCACCTTCAACCAAGAGATTTTTGAGAAAAATCTCAATAACACCTTGATTGAACAAGATCTATTTTGCCAACGTCTTGGAATTCGGATGTTAGCGCATTTCATTAAAATAGATCCAAAACGTTCGTTGTCGATACTTGTTGGCGGTCCGCCCGCATCTGGAAAATCTGGCCTTCCCGAGTGGATCGGCAAGGCGCTGGAAGCATCATTTGCCGATTGGAGAGGGGAATGGCCGGTCTATGTACTCCGTTGCACTCATGATCAGGATATTGATTGGGCAGCAGTACGGGAGGTGGCAGCGCAAACACCCGGATGCATCATTGCATTGGATAATGTCGAACAACCGCTGAAGGCTGGGGGGGAACACGGCCGGTTTGCAGCAGGCTTGGAGACCTTGCTTACGCAGCCTGCATTTGGCCGCTGCATTCTGCTGCTGATCACCAACGCTGAAGAAGCAAGTTTTCTAAAATTTGATCAGGATATCCTCCAGAGCGAGCAAGGCCTCGCAAGCGAAACAACTGGATTGCTTAAGAAAACATTCGGTGAGCATGTGTTGAAAAATATTGAATTTGTTACTGCTTTAGAACCAATTTCCCCTACCGGTCAGCTCAAGGTGATCGGCAGCATGTTAGCTGAAAAGGTTCGCGAATTCGGCTTGGAACTTCGCGATCTCAAAGATCCTGTACGGCAAGACCAGGTCGATGAATTTTATATAGCCGGCACGGAACGCTGGTCTGAAATAGGCGAGGGTGGCGCACACATGATTCGCAAGTGGATGGATGATGCGTGCCGAGATAGTCTCGCAGCCGCCCGGCGGTCTGGATGGCAATCAGTACAGATTCAAAAATGGGACCAAAGCACCCAAAAATTGACGTTTGATTCAAGTGAAGGAGTGAGCTGATGAGCTGGATCAGTGAGGGAGACAACGCCCAGCGATTAGCTGAGCGCATCAAACAGCGCCAGCAACAGAAAGCGCGGCAACGCTTTGATGCCCGCCGCATCTACGATGCAATTCAAGAGCGTGTTGTCGGCCAAGGCGTCATTGCCGCACGGATCGCAAAACGGATTGAGAAACGGTCGCTTGCAAAACATCCACGCCGGCCGATCGCCAGTATTCTTATTTCTGGACCGACGGGAACTGGCAAGACCGAGTTAGCGAAAAGCATTGCAGAAGCTGTGTATGGCAATGAAAATTATATGCTGACCATTGATTGCGGGAGCCTGGGCCACGATGCTGGGACGAAATTGCTTGGGGCGGACCAAGTTTATAAAGGCAGTCATCGAGGGCGCATCCCCGAATTTCTTAATCGCTACAATGAGGGCGTAATTCTCTTCGATGAACTCGAGAAGGCAGTCCCAACCCCCGACGCACCCGTTGCAACAATGCTGCTGTCCCTACTTGATGAAGGGCGCATTCAATCCGGATTTGATGGCACATCTTATAGCGCCGCGGGCTGCATCATTGTGATGACCTCAAATGCGAAGCAAGCTGAGCTCGCCGAGCTTGCCAAGCGATATGTAAAGCCAATTCAACAGGCTGGTGATCCGTTTGAGGCGGATATCGATCTACCCGAACTAGACGAAGGAGTGCGGGGAATTCTGCAAGATGGTGTCTTCGCCCCAGAATTCCTGCCTCGCATCGATTTCGTCTCTACGGTAATGCCGCTGGACGATAATGCTCGTGTTGAGATCCTTGAACGCATACTCAAAGCCGAATTTGCTGGCTACGAGCTTGAAATAGTTGATCTTGATGACACCTGCTTAGACTTTTTCGCCGAAGGGATAGAGCGTTTTTCAGCGGGCAATGCCCGTGATGCACGGCAATGGATTGAAAGAGTCGCTGGCGATGCCATCGGACAGGCTAAGCAGGATGGGGCCGAGAAGGTACATCTTCAATGGGACGGTAAGAAACTGACGGCTAGTTTGGTGAACTGATCATGCCGGCACGGCTCTGGCATGAAGCTATTTATCTCTACAGATCGAATTCCGTTTGGCGCATTGCACTTGAAGTGATCGTCATCGGTAGCATCATCCTTGTCTGGATAGGCGGCATAGGAGGAAGCAGCTCTCCTCCTCCGGCCTCTTATAACCAGACTGCATCAGGCGTTCCGCCACGCGTAGGACAGACTGGTGGTTCGGTTATCCAAGCGCCAGTCAGCCCCCAAGATCTTCAAAGCGACCAGCGTCTGAAACAGTTTCAAGTCGCAGCGCAGACACTGCCAAGCTCCTTATCGGATGGAACGCGTTGCGAACGTCTCAACAAAATCGCTCAAAACATAACAGGATACGACAGGCAAAGGGCCAGACCTGTTCATCAGGCATACTTGAATGAGGCAAATGCTTGCCAGCCAATGCTGTCAGAAAGCAATCAGCGTTTGTTGAAACTGGAGCAAGCGGCATCAGCTTATCGCCAGACTCGGGAAGGCGGGGTAGCTGAGATACTCGCTCGTGCACGAGGCGGCCTCACGCCCTTCGATGAAGGCCGGAGTCTTTTTCTCCAGCATAAGCCGAATACCCAACTCGCAGATCAAGCGGCACAGGCACTTGCTGCAAGCGACAGACGGATCGGGGCACTCCGAATTGCATGGGATCAGCTCACTTCTAGACGATCGACGGAAGCGGAGCATGATTTCATAGTCGCTCTTGATGCCATATCGGCTTTTGACCGTACTCGAGGGGCGCAAATGGTTGTTCAAACCATAGAAGGAGCCGACCAGGAAAAGACGGTCATCAAGGAGAGCGACCGGCGTCTTGCTGATCTTCAAAATGCCCTGTCTGCTTACCGCAATGCCCAAACGCTGGAGATGGGAGAACGCCTGCAAAGCGTACAGGGTGCGCTCCAACCCATCGACTTTGTTCGGGCGACAGGAGATATCGCGTCTGATCTCAAAGAAGCCGCCCAGATAGCGAGAAATTTGCGACAGGCACGGATCGAGGACTTAGTGGAAAAAGTGCGCCAGGGGGCTCCACCAACCGTCTATGACGAAATAGCGATAGTGCTCGCTGATTTCAGACGCTTAGATCGCGAAGGCATACAAAACCTCGATCAGGCAGTGCTGATTGAGGCAAGAGCGGCAGAAAAGACTGTGCTCGATAGCGACCAACGCCGTAGCGAGCTGCGCCAAGCAGCACAAAAACTTGAGCGCGAAGAGTCAAATGTTGCTGCTGAGCAATTGTTCCAGGCTGCCGATCGCCTTCAACCGTTCGACAGGGAACGCCTCTCAACTGAAGACCAACAAGCCCTTAAACTGGCGGATGACGTGCGGGAGGGCATTTTCCAAAGCGACCGCCGGGTAGCGACGTTTATGCGCGTTCACCAGCGGTTTTCAGCTGAAGGGTGTAGCGCTAGTCTGCTTTCAAGCCTGCGAGAAACGGGAGATGCTCTAACAGATCAAGATCGTGAACGCGGCGGGGAGAAACTGGCAAACGCCCTCGCAGACGTTCAAATTCATATGGAGCGGTCTTTCTGCTTAGAGGAAAAACGGACGTATCGTCCTGTAGATCGCGCTAAATAGAGTTCGCAAATAGGGGGAAACCCATGAAAAATCCTGTATTGAGCATATTTTTGACTGCGCTTGGTTTACTTTTTGCTGGGCAAAGCGCAATGTCCCAAACCAACGAATATAAACAAGGATTGGTGGCAGATGTTTACGTCGAAGAGGCGCAAACTGGCAAATGGTCCAGCAAAAGTCCTATTGGCATCGCGATAGCGACATTTATTGATAAAAAAGCCGGCGAGTTTTCATTAGGAAACATAAAAGCCGATAACAAGATAGCCCCCCTAATAAAGGATCATACTATCGGCGTCGAGTGGTCTGGGTTTTTACACGTCGAAAACCCAGGAGAATATGTCGTTATAGCCAGAATGTCCAAACCTGGAGGAGATAGTTTCTATGCTAATAGTTGTGATTTTATCGTCAAATTAGACAATACCAATTTCCTAGGTTTTGGTTTTAAATGGGATCGCCAAGATTATTACATGAACACAGATGATTTCTCGAAAACAAAGCTTATAAAAGCAAATTTAGACGCTGGCTACCATGCTTTTTCACTTTGGCACCATTGTGGGGTTACGTCCGATCGCTGGAATTCATGGATGAAAAACTACGGGGCATTCATGCTGAAGTTTCAATGGAAAGGGCCTTCGGATAGAGTACCGCAAGACATTCCATCGAGCGCATTTGTCTGGAAATAATCGAGAGCAATACCATAATAGGTGTATAGGTAAACGTAACACCTGAACTTTTGATCTCCGCCCTGTGGCTGAGGTGCATGGAACTACGGTTCCCCGTGCGCCTCGGCGGTTTCAGGGGCTGGAGAAGATCTATGACGTTGTATGACGCGAAAATCCTGAGTGGCGACGGCGGCGACGGCTTTATGGAAATCGAGTACCGGCATGAGAAAGGGCATCGCGTGAAGGTGACCAGTATCAACGCCGAATCCGGCGAAAGCATCGCGCTTGAAATCGCCTTCGACGATTTCATGAAGGCGGCCGCTGAGATCAAAGCCGCGCGGGATGCGCGGGACAAACTGCTAGCGGACGCTGTGGCCCTTGTGGAACACCGCAAGGCCGGCACAGCATAACGAAAGCGCGAAAGCCTGGTGTCTACGGACGCTAGGCTTTCCGCTTTTGGCCAGATATCCGGTTGTTTTGGTCTTGGCACGCGGAGAATGGCCTTGAGAATACGAGGCGTTTGGGCATTCGTCGGTTTTTTTTGGCCCTTGATCCTATGGGGGATTTTGCGGTTCTGGGCAGATGCAGCCTTTCAGGGGGCAACAAACTACGGGGCAATAGTGACATTAGCAGCAATGCCACTTTGGCTTCCTGCGATCATTCTGTTCGCTTCGCGGCGCTCCAGCCCCATAATCCCTGTCTTATGCGCCACTGCACCAATTCTTTCAGGAATTATCGGCCTTTGGTGGGAATGGCAGCGCTGGCAGCCATTTGTGCAGCAACATGGCTTTGATATTGGCCTTATTGCCAGCAATCTAGACTATGCGCTGGTTGCAGCATCGGTTGCTTGTTTTCTTCCCCTGGCGCTGTTCTTCCTGGCAAACCTTATGCCACGCCGCAAACCACCGCCTATTCATGGCTCAGCGCAGTGGATGAGGATGTCTGAAGCGCGGTCGCTGCTATCTGATGGTGATTTGGTGATAGGCGAAGCGAATGAGCCAGCAAAAACGCCGCTAAACTCTGGGCGTGCTCCCCTGCTAAAAGCAAAGGCAGAAGGCCATTTGTTGAGTGTTGCTGGATCTCGCAGTGGCAAAACGGTCAGTGTTGTGATTCCAAACTGCCTCACATGGCCAGGTTCGATTGTGGTGCACGACCCAAAAAATGAATTAGCACCACTCACGGCTGAAGCGCGGCGCAAATTATTCGATCGAGAGGCGATCCTTTTAGATCCCAATAACCCTGATTCAGGAAGCATTAATTTATTAGAGTGGATTGACCCCAAAAGCGACAAAGCTGTTATTGATGCACAAACTTTCGTCTCTTGGTTTTCAGGAGAGCGTGAAAAAGAGGGAAGTGATGGATATTTTGAGCGAACTTCCCTTAATTTAATTCTGGTGATCCTAATCGATATCTTGTTTGATCCTGACTTACCTAGCTCCGATAAGAATCTAACCACGCTTCGAAAACGCATCACATCGCCGAATTTGGGCGAGGATTTGATGGAGATCTACAAGAAGGGGCCGGAGTATGCTCACGGAGCCGCGCAGCAGTTAGCTGGTGATCTCGGATCTGTTTACATGAACGCTCCACCTCAATGGGAAGGTGTTCGTAGTGGTGCGGCCAATCTTACGTCCTGGCTCTCACTTCCCTCGCTAGCGCGGCTCGTTTCTGGAACGCAAGGAACGACGCTGCCTTTGGCCAATATCGCCTCCGGCAAATACGACGTGTTTGTTTGTATCCCAGGCGAATGGATGACCGGCGAAGGCAGCTCGGTGCCAGCAGCTGCTCGCCTGATCTTTGGATCACTTCTAACGGCAGTTTACCGCCAGAACCAGCCGCGGGTAGCCCGCAATCAGCCTGTTGAACGCGTCCTATTTCTGCTCGATGAAATGGGGCTCCTCCGCTACATGCCCCAGCTTGAGGTCGCCCGAGACTGGGCAAGTGGCATGGGTGTTACGCTGTGGGGTGTTCTTCAGGGGCTTGGACAGCTGAAACGCGACTACGGCGAAGAGGGGTTCGATCTGTGGATGCAGAGCAGCGCGATCCGGACTTTCTTTGGCGTTAGCAGCCTCGAAACAGCAGAAATGCTCGAAAAGATGCTGGGCAAAGAAACAGTGGCAGTAGAGAGCCGAACACGTGGGGATGACGGCATTCTCGGCCTGAACTGGACGCTAGGCCATCGGGCAAGAACCGAAACGTATGTTGGCCGGCCGTTAATGACAGCGGACGAGATTATGCGAATGGCCGTCGATCAGAACGGCGTTCCGGATGAGCAGCTTGTCTGGATGCGTGGACGCTCTCCGCTACGCTGTGGCCTTGCGAAATGGTATCGGCGGGATGAATTTAAGAAGTTAATCCACACCAATAGGGTATGATGAGCATTGGTTCATATATACCATTCTGGAATTAGAAGAATATACTTTGGCATCATAAATGAAATCAGTTTCTAATTGCCTGTGTCATTTCTGAAATAAATTAGTATTTTTTATGCGTGATATTGATATATTAAAATACAGCACTATCATTATTGCATGGAGACAAATAAGCCGCCGACAGAAAATTACAATTTACAGGAATTTTTCCAAGAAGTTGACAGGATTGCAAATTTGCACCGAAAACTTCGCGATGAACGAAAAGAAATAGTTCTTTTAATAAAAAGCAATGAAGCAGACATTGAAATCTGCACATATAGACTTGATGCCCATCCAGAACGCCGAGAATATTACGAAGAGCGACTTGATGAAGATCGACGCAATTTAGCAATTTTGCAAAAACACTTGATAGCCGTCGACTCAAATATCCAAGAGGTTGAATCAATGCTCATTGCTCACGATACTAGAGTCTAGTCATATAATCGCTTGGCTATCTACATCCATGGAGGCTCTATGGGCTACGAGCAAGTCACTGAACTTAAACGTCATCGTGCTGAGTTGGTCCGCGAGGTTGAAGAAGCCGAGCTGATCTATGAGGATATGGCCAAGCGCCTCGAAGATCCAAAGCTCGAGTACGAGCAAGGCCTAAATCGAGAGACCCAGAAAGCGGCGTGGGAAAGGCGGATCACGGGCATGACGCGCCTGGGAGATATTGATGCTGAGATCCGTCAATATGATCGGACCCATAAACCCTATGCCATAGAGAGAATCGAACAAGAGAACCAGCAGCGGGTGCTTTTAGATCTTTCTCCCCGCTCGTTTGAAAAGCTAACTGAGCACTCACTACCAGCGCAGAAAGCCGCGGAACAGGCAATCCCACCAGGGAAGGACTTAACTGGAGGCCCTGGAGAGCAAACTAAACAAGCGATGCAGGATCTCGAGCGATCGGACAAAGACCGCGCACCCACTTATCTAGCGCGTGCAGCGGAGGAAGAATTCCTGAAAAAATGGGAAGCGAAAAACGATAAGGTGCGCCGCTCCATGCAGGAATTAACCCCCAACGACAGCCTGAAAAGGTCCAGATAAAGGTTCTGCCACAAACGGATAATGGGGGTAGGCGGCCTATGCGGCCGCCCTCGCGTGCGCCTCGGAAGGCTGAAGGCCGGCGAGGAAATCGCCAGCCTTGGCTGCCGCGCTCGCGGCGACAAAGATCGCCTTCTTGTCGCCCTTCATGATGCGCAGCCAGTGGCCGATATAGGCGGCATGATCGGGGCGGGGCTCTGCCGTGATCCCGAGATCGGCACAGAGGAAGGCAGCACCAAGCTCTGCGACCATCTCTTCCATCGCGTAGGCATCATCGCCAAAGCGCTCCCCGAATTCCCGCGCCAGGCGGGCTTCAGCACCCGTCCAATGGGTCAGCTCATGCAGGAGCACGGAATACCAGCCTTCGGTAGCAGTGCTCGTCGCCGTGTCCTTGAAGCGGAAGCGGTCAGGCATGGTGATCGTATCGTCGATGCGGTGATAGAAGGCGCGCTCGCCGCCCTCGCGGACAACCGCACCCGTCGCCTGGATGAAGGCATCGGCTGATGCGATCGGGTCGATGGGATCGGCGGTCGCGTCGGTCTCTTCGCGCTCATAGCCGTCTACCTGCGCGACGTTGAAAACGCGGGAGGCTTTCACCATGAAGCGGCGGTCGAGGTTAACCAGGCCGTCTTCCCGCTCCTCGTCATCGCTCTCGAATTCCTTGTAGAAGATGATGAGCGAAGACTTTTCGCCTTTGCGGACTTGAGCGCCACGGGATTGCCACTGGCGGTAGGTTCCCCAGAGCCCATCGGCATAACCGCCGGTCGCGGCCGCTGCCCAAAGGGCTACCGTATTGACGCCGCGATAGGCGTTGCCGGTTGCGATATTCTTCGGGCGCGTAATGGCTGCGCCGCTCGCGTGCCAGGGCATAGCAACTTGGCCTGTGCCCGCTTCAATGGCGTTGATGATCTGGTTGGTAACGGCTTCATAGACATCGAAGCGCTCTTTGGTCTTGGTGGTCATTTCCGTCTTTCCTCGTCTTTGGCTTGAAGCCGCGCCCCGTGCGCGGCCTTGACGGGGACGGATCAGACGGCGGGGGACGGGAGGCGCACCCGAAGGGCGTTCCGCAGGAAAAGACGGAGCAAGCGGGGGTGTTTTTTGGTTGGGCGGGGAATGCCGCTTGCGGCAGGCGAAAAAACACTCCCGCGCTCCGTTGCGCCAAAGCCCGGCGCTCGCTGTCACGTTCACCGTGAACCAAGGCCGTGCATGGGCGGGGCAATTCAGCCGCGATGAGACGGGGAGGGGAGGGATGGCCGGCCAAGACCAGCTGCGGAGAGACTAGCCGCCGCCGTTACCCTTCAAGGTCATCCGCCTTGGGAAGCGGGCGGGCTGGAAATTTGCGTTGCCATGTCTCGATGAGAAAAAGCGCTGCCGTGCTCGCGGCATGGATCGACAGGCGGGCAATCCGGGCGTCAATACGGCCATAGCCCCTTTCGCGGCCGTGCGCGTCGCCGCCATGGGTACGAAGCGCCCCAATGCCGGCAATGACCGTGGCCAGGCCGGAAAGGATTTGGCGCACGTCACCTTCAATCAAGGGATCGATGTCGGAGGGGCGGAAAGGGAGGCCACAGCCCCGCCGCATCACAAAAGCTGATCGTATCCGCGCCGGATAATACCGGCCATGAGCTTGCGACGCGCGTCGAGAAAATCCCCATAGTCCATCGTCTGCCAGTCTTCAGGCAAAGCATGGAGCTTGTGCATGGCGCGCCATTCGTTTCCGCCGAAACGTTCTTCGATCTGCGGAACGTAATCCTTCGGATCGGCGTCACTGATATCGAGGTTATCCGGCCACTCCAGCAGCGCATAATTGGCAAGCTGATTGATCGCCCGCCGCTCGGTTACGCCATTGCGCTCAAGATACGCCCGCGGGAACAGATGATGGCGTTCTAGCGCCTTCTTCCTCGATTGAATGGCGGGATCGATGAGATCGCGAACCGTCTTGTGCGAAAACAGCACGGGCGCACCCAGCTTGTTCTGGGCGGCGATATAGGCGAAGAGCTCTGGGTTGCGCGCAGATGAGCTATCGAGATTGGCAGGGAGGGTAATTTCCCAAAAATCATTCGTCAGTTCACTGGTCAGGATGCCGTCCAAAACCGCAAGGAAGGCGTCACCATCTTTGATCGACCGGAACCGCGCCAGATCAGCATCAAGGGCCGTCTCTGGTGCTGAAGTCGTGTAACGGCCAGTAAGGGACGATGCGAAAAACCATCGCCCAATCGTCTTTTGCAGCACATGCTCTGGCACCTGATAGCGAACGCGCCCCATCAGGTAAAAGGCATAGGAAAAGAGCAGCGCGTTATTCGACGAAACCATTTCCCTGCTGCGAAAGCCCGCGCCGATCAAGGCGCTGAGGAACTGATGCCAATAGGTCAGGTTCAGGACTTTCTCCTGGGCACCCTTCAGAATTTCGAACTGCGCGTCTCGGCGCTCAGCCGTGTATTTCCCAGTATCGGGCTCTTTGCCCCTCAGAATCTGATAGACGCTCTTCAGCCGTCCTCGACCAAAACCATAGGCCACGGCAACGCGCAACAACTGGTCAGGATCAGGCTGAATGAAGTGATTGAAGGGTGACGCTTTCGCCGCGCCCGATGGCACCGTGCGCGATGCACGGCAGAAATTTTCGAGCTCCCTGCGGCCATCTTCCCAGAACACAGACAAAAGCGTCAGGATGAAGTCTGCCTGGTTGAGCTTCACGCCTTCGCTGTTGATGCGGACGAAGATATCCGCGACCTGCTCTTCATCGACCGAAGACGCGATCTCCAAGGCCGTGAACGGGTATTTTCGCAGATCGAAGAGGCGATCGAGGTTGTGGGCGATGACCTCTTCATCCTCATCAGACAGATCGGCCTTCTCACGCACCTGCGCGAGGAACTGCTTCACAAGCGTGTAGCTCGACTTCCCATCTGCCCAGAGCTCGGAGATATTGGGTATCCATTCAGGGTCTCGGCGGATCGCAGCATCCGCTACATCGAACTTCCCGTCGCGCGGCCGGAAGGAAATCTCGATCTGACGCTCCTTGTAGTCAGCGTCGAGCACCTTCTTGCCGCGGAATACCGCATAGAGGGAAGTCAGCCGCTGCTGGCCGTCCACGATGAGACGTGCCGCCGTCACATGCTGCTTTGCGCCCACGCCGATCTGCTTCACACCGGTTTCGTTGGTGTTCTCCCAGAACAGGAAATAGCCGACTGGAAAGCCCCGATACATCGAATCAAAAAGGTCTCGAACCTTGGCATTCGACCAAACAAAAGGGCGCTGAATATCGGGAAGGGCAATGTCTCCCAAATCTATGAAATGCAGAAGGCCATCCAGGTCATAATCAACCCGCTTGAAGCATGTTTTCAATTCGCTCATTTCTCAAATACCCATTTCCAATTCTGATATTCTTTTGAAAACATTCATTGTCTTCTCTGTTGATACTTCGTTCTCCATGAAATTCCTCTCACCCCCCCTTCTTCCGACGCCCCTTCTTCTGGGGGGCCATCGGCGCGGCGCTCTTCTCATAGAGTTCGAATAGATGCTCCACGCGCTCACGCTCGAAGGCAAAGCCCTTGCGCCGGTAGAGCTGATCGACGGCCTTATCGAGCGCTCCATGTGCCTTGCGCAGCTTTGGCGGCATGGAGTCCTGATCGTAGAGCACGTCAAGCTCGGTGTTCTTGAAGGATGCGCGGGCGTCCAGGACGGCCTGTGCCAACGCCTCGATGTTTGCCTGCTGCTTTGGCGTCATCGTCGGCCAAGGAAACGAATTATAGACTGCAGGGGCGTAGCTATAGCGGCTTTCCAGCCGTCCTGCGACTGTCCGCATCCAAGCCATGTGCATCGCGGATGTCAGGATGCCGAAATAGTAGAGCGGCGCATCGGTGATGATCTGAAGCTTGTTCGACGCGATCACCGTCGCAGGCAAAACAGCCATCGGGATATACTCGCGCGTCTCCGAAGACACTTCGGGGATGGCCAGATAATCCGCGTCCGGCTGCCTATCCTGGGTAAAGAGCGTCGGATACTTCGCATACTCCTGCACGCTCGGCGTGGGGCTCTGAAGCCTCCCTTTCCGAACACGCTCAAGACGTTCCTGGACCGGCTTCGAGGCTTTGACCTCCTTGGGATCAGCATCCTTCAGCCAGAGACACCAACGCCAGTTGCCTGAGATGAGCTCGTCGCCTCCGACATAGGGGCGAAGCCATTTCTTTGCGTTCGGGTCTTCAGCCAGAAGTCCTTGCCGGTCAGTCTCTTCGAGGATCAGGTTGCTGAATTTCAGATAACCACCTTCTGGCTTTTTCAGCCGCGCGCCATCTGTCGGCTGACTCCCTTTATGCATCTTGAGGCGTCCAGCCGGTGGCTGGGATCGCGCAGGCACGGCGTATTGCGGCCCGTCGATCAGATAGCCGTTGATGCGCGTAACCTTGGCTTCGTGCGGCTCTCCCCGCACATGGTCATACTCGTAGATCGTTCGGCTGCCGTCCTTCTGGTAGGTCATGCCGACAATCACGCAATGCACTGCCGCTTTGCCGCGTGCTTCACTGTTCCACTGGAAGGTTCGATGCGCGAAGCGGATCGACAACCCGCCTGCGAATATGACCGGCCAAAGGATGCCACACTGTTCGCCCTGGGTAATCGAATTCGTGGAGACGAAAGCGATCTCGGCTTTGCGGCTCTGGTCGGCGTAGGTCATCGCCTTCTTGAACCAACACGTCACATAGTCGAGCCGATTCACCTGCCCCTCCTTGCCCCAGATGTGCGCCATGTCGGCCTGCTGCTCCTTCGTCCGCCACTGGTGGCCAATGAAGGGCGGGTTGCCGAAGCAGAAGGTGCAGTCT
>Ga0206129_10003144_pt1 | contig 19386 bp, 23 predicted proteins | sample Helgoland_Spring_8_FD_148616 | JGI IMG/M metagenome (GOLD analysis project Ga0206129, IMG submission 148616) | Pelagic subsurface seawater microbial communities from Kabeltonne, Helgoland, North Sea - Helgoland_Spring_Bloom_20160502_2 | ecosystem: Environmental > Aquatic > Marine > Epipelagic ...
ATTAGTACAACCATTTGAATCTGTACCTGTTGCAGTAAATGTAGTTGTAGTAGTAGGTGATACTGTTCTTGGATTATCTGTATTACCATCATTCCATACATAAGTAGAAGCACCACTTGCTGTTAGTATTGTGCTTTCACCATCACAAATAGTACCAGCAGAAACACTTACAATAACAGTAGGTAAAGCATTAATAGTTAAATTGAATGTTGCAGTTGCAGCATCTGTATCTGTATATGTAATTAAATAACTTCCTACAGTAGAAGCATCAATATCAACTTCACCAGTTGTTGTGCTAATAAATACTAATCCAGTAGTAGAACTAAATGTACCAGCACCAGCATTATTTTGTATAGTTGGTGTAGGGTCGCTTGCATCAGCACAAAAAGCACTTGCAGAATAAGTTATTGATACAACAGGTTGCCCACCAGCAATATTAGTATCACCACTTGGCGAACTATCATAAACAGCACCAAAGCTATTGGTAGAATTAGCTTTTGCTTTTCCCCAATCGTTGCTGTTGTTAACACCACCTTGTCCCCATTCTATGTTATTATCTGGCATAATATATTTTTAAAGTACCCAACCCCCAAAATCTGCAACATCATCTGGATACATATCTTCTTGAGAATTACTATAATACTCAGGTATTAATCCAGCTGCGTTATTTTGCATATAATCTATAAATCTGTTTGTGTAAAACTGTGCTGTTGTTCTACTTCTTTCAACTAAGCTATCTACGTGTTCTTTTGTTAATGCTGTGCTATTTTCAGGATTCTTAGTATATATACCACCGTTTGAAATATTAACTCCAGCATAAGGTAAGTATTCAACCATACTCCAATGTAGTAGCATTGGTTTTATATAATCGTTTAATAAAGCTAAGTAAGGATTTGCTAAAGTACCAGCAACTATTTCATTTTGTATTTTAACATATAACTCAGTACCTAAGTAATTTTGTATGTGTATATCTTGCGCTTGGTTAATATACGGTAATATTTTATCATTATCTATATTACCATTAGCAGCAGTAAATACTGATATATCGTGTCTTGTTACAAATAATGCTTTACTCATTTTCCTGTATAATTTGGGTGATGTCCATTATTAGGCATATTTACTGGAGCTTTTTTTGCTTGTTTTCTACCTCTTGGTTTTGGTTCGTAACTCTTTGGTATAGTTTTACTTTTCTTGTAATCATCTAAATCATCACTACCAACTTCTTTTCCTTTTTTAATTTTGTATAAAATCTGTTGCCATTTATGTCTGCAATATACCCCCCCTTTAAATTTAAACAAATCGTATTTTTGGCCTTTGTGCATTGGTAATTTAGCAGCTTTAAAGTTCATATCTCTACTTGCTTTATCAATATCTTCTAATCTATAAACAATACCAGCTCCAGTTCTGCTCATCATCTCTTTGCAAAACTCTCTGCTTTCTCCACCTCTACTGCTACCTTTTGCATATTTGTATCTTACTTTATACATTGATTTATCTAAAGTAGAAAATCCATCTTCTTTGCTATCTACAACATCACTTAATTTAATCATAGATTTAGCCCAATCCTCAACACTTTCATTTTCATCATCTAAATCTCTAATATCAACTATTTCAAACTCTTCAGAATCCATTTTAACGCCTTTAAGCGAATCTAAAGCATCTTTTAGTAGTTCATCACTATCTTTATTAGAAACACTCTTAGAAGCCATTATTTCAAGCTCTGTGCTTTCTTCTTCTTCCTTTATTCCAGTTTGTTCTTCAATAGCTTCTTCGCCTTCAACATTCTCTAAATCCATAAACTCAAGTGGTTCAATAGTTTTAAAGTAAAGATTTAAACTAATATCATTAACTGCTAAAATTGCATCTAAGCTATCAATTAAAAGGTTTTGATATGGTTGTATTACGACGTTGTTAAAAAGCCTTGAGGCGTTCTCTATTTCATCAGCATTGCTTGAAAAACCATTAGCAGAAGATAAACCTAATAACAACGGTGAAGTAACTCTATGTGTTAACATAATTTTTCTACTACATTCTTCACTTAAATAAGTGTAATGTGCTGGAGCATCATTTAGTGGTATATCCTCAACAGTTGTTTTACTTTCTGCATTATTGTTAAATGCAACAATTACTTTCTCACCATAACTACCAGTAAGTTTTTGCATTACATCATTCTTAATAGCTAATTGCTTTTCTCTATCTGGTACACCATTGTTAAAGTTTACCACCTTTGTACCACTAAAACCATTTTGAGTATCGTTAATTAAATAACAAGCAATTTCGTTTTCAAGTGTTGCATAAGCAGTATTATAATCCGCTGGCGAATAATAATAAAAACCAGTTACATATCTTTTAATAATAAATATTTCATTTTGTGCGCCACTACCAAAAACAGGAAACTTTTTAAGTTTTGTATTTCTATCAACTTTGCTCCAATCAGCAGAGTAAAAATAGTTTTTTATTTCTCCATTATCATTCATCTTTTCAGCTCTTAACGTTTCTCTTGGAAAATGTGTTATTGCTGATATTTTATTACCATTGTAAGTTATTTGAAAAGCTGCTTCACCTAATAGCTTTAAATCTTGGCAAACGTTTCTTAAATCGTGAGGTTTTACCAAACTTTTCATTTGTGCATACTGGTCAGGCTTTTGTGCTGAATCAGTTGCATCTAATCCTTTACCATATATTTGATTAACAACACCGTTAATTACTGCATTGTTTGTTGTGCTATCCATATAAGCATCTATCAAACTTTGGTAATAGTCGTTGTTATCGCCTATTGAAACCCAATCTTTGTTGCGTTCTTCTGTGATTGTTGGCCTTTCGTATTGGCCTAATTGTATTAAATGTAGATTATCCATAATATATAAATTGATTGTCTCCTGTGCTTTGTTCTATATAAACACCGTTTGAAATTTCATAGTCTGAAAGTGTTTGGTCTGAACAATACATTTTATCTTTAAAAATTATTGCGTTATCTGTTGTATTAGTGATTGTAATAGTATAGTAATTATTCTCAATTAATGCTTGAGTAGTTGAATATTGATAATAGTAATCTAATTCAGCAAATGTTGCATTAACATCTGTAAATAAAACTTTATTTTGAGCTTCTGACTTTATCACTAATTTATAAGTTTTAGTACCTAAAATTGTTTCTCTTGGTATAAAGTTAATAATTCGTGTGCCACTTGTAGTTAATATTTGCATATTTTTTTAATAAAAAAGGGGAGGCTAATCACTTCCTCCCCTCCAATCAAACTATATATTATGAATCACACAATTAATTTAATCGCGTATTTTTTAACTATTTGTACCTACAGTAACTGTTACAGTTGCAGAACTCATTCCAGCAAAAGGGTCAGCAGCAGTACCACCACTAATAAAATTAGCCGGCTCTAATTCTTGACCAGTTAATGTTAGTGAGTAACCGCTTAAGTCACCAAAAGCAGTTCCTGTAGCTATACTTCCACCAGTTACTTCCATACCGTGCTCTAATCCACATAGTAAAAAGTTACCGTTTCTATCCTCAACAGCAATGTGAGGTCTACCGTAAGCCATAAGTTTTAATTCCTTATTATCTTCTTTAGATAATTTAGGTAGTGTTAAAGTTAATGTTTCTTCAAAGAATGTTGTTCCATTCTCTCTACTTGAGGTAATAGCAGTTTCTAAACTGTTTGTACCTTTTAAATCGTATTGAAAGCAAGTAAATGTACCAGATAAATCGGTGATTTCATCGTCTACTTTAGTTACAGTTCCTAAGTCTCCAAAGTCAACGAACCAAGCTCTTACTATACCACCAATAACATCTTTACAAGGCACTTTTCTTCCAGCTGTTAAATCGCAAGCCATATTGTTATTGTTTTAAATTAAGGGAGCATTTCAGCTCCCTAATTATTATTTTATTTCTTAAGCGTGGTAAAGAACAACGTCAGAACCTATTCCGTAATTTACAGCACTTGTATATCTCATTATAACTCTTACATTTTGAGAGCCATCTAAATCAGCCATATCAAGAACTTTTACTTCGTTCATATCGTTTAATAAACCAGTACCAAAGTATAGATTAGATTTTTGAGCAGCCATTGCAGTATCATCAGCTAATCCATTAGCAACGAAGATTTTTACACCATCAAAAGATAGCTGTCCACCAGCGTTATACCATTGTGTTCCTTGTGCGTTAACACCATTTGAACCAATAGAAGTAGCAAATCCACCTAAAGCTCTAACATAAGCTCTTGCAATGTTTTGTGATACGTAAATATGTAAATCTTCTTTATTGTAAAGAGCAGAAGGTACTGCATCAACAATAGAACCTAATTTATCAATTACGTTAGCAGCAGTTACAGCAGCGTGTCCAGCAACATCTACTACATCAGCATCAGCTAAAGCTAAAGTTACTAATCCATCAAATTCTCCAGCAGTTGCATTAACACCTTGCCAAATATTTTGTTCAGTTTTTTCAGCTACTAAACCAGCAACGTGGCCAATAATGAAATCTGAAAATTTAGGTGGCATTTTATCAAATGCAGAATATCCCATTTGAGCAGCTTCCCAATCAGATTGAAAATCTTGCTTACAAAATTGTAAGTTTACTTGAAATTCTTCTGGTTGTAGTAATCTCTCAGTTAATGTTACTGTAGCAGTTGCATCAAAATCGCAAGAAGCGTTTTTAATTACATTTGCATCAGTAGCTACTTTTTTCATAGTAGACTTATATTTGATATTAGGCATTACTTCTATACCGCCTTTATCAATTGTGTTAGCACTTAAAAGAGCAGCAGAGATATATTTCCCAGCAAATTCTCCAGCGTAAGTACTTGTTATACTTGTTGTTGTCGCCATTTTTTATTTATTTAATTATTGTTAAAAATTTTATCAAAAACCCTGTCTTTAGTTGTTTGTGTTCTATTGCTTGCAATATGAAAATTTACTTTATTATCAACTTCAGCTTCAGGATTATGTTTTACAGGTTCAGGAGCAACAGCAGAAAGTTCTTCTTTTGTATCTTCTATTACTTCTTCCTTCATTTCTTCTTTGTTACCAAGTTTTTCGTCAATCATTGCTTTGATTTCTTCAACAGCAGATGTAAACTCTTCTTTGGTTACATAGTTCATTTCTTCTTTTTCTTCTTCCTCTAATTCAGTTTCTTTAACTTCTTCAGATTCTTCAGATAATTCTTCTTCAACTACTTCTTCTTTAGCAGCTTCTTTAATACTGTCAATTAAACCTTCTTCAGATACAACTAAAATTCTATCACCTTCTAATTCATATTCACCAACTGGTAGAGCAATTTGCTCATCTTCAGTTTTAATAAATACAGATTTTCCAGCTTCAAAAGATTCTGCAACTAATACAGTTCCGTTTTCTAATGTAATTTCAGCCATTTCTATTTTTTCTTCAGAAAGATTAACTTTTTCACCAACAATATTTTTTATTTTGTTTAGTATTTCGTTTGCTTTCATAATTTGAGTATATACCTATAAACGTTTGAAAACCTTTACTGTTATATTTTTTTTCAACTTTATTTTATATCTTACCTATACCTTGCGCTTGTAAGCTACCATCACAGCACTTATTACTGTATCTTTTGCCATCAGGACACAAACAACCACGCTTGGTATTTTTAGGTGATGTATTACTTGGTGTTTTAAATTTTTTACTTCTCATAATTATTTTAATTTATGTTCTTTACAAGGCATATACCATTCTTTGCCTTCAAACTCGTGAACGTGAAAACCTTCACAATCTATATTCAATGCCATCTCTTCAGCTTTTTCTTGTGTGCTGTAAGCTAACCTATCATCAATAATTGCAAAAGATTCATCAACTACCATAGAAGATAAATTTATTTCTCCTAATTCTTTTAACTTGCTTTCAGACCATCTTAAACCAGCTTTACCACCCCACAATAAATAAGAAATAGTACCGCAAGCTTCTTTATCGCCTTCATCATAATATTCTTGCGCTCTACTTAAATATGAATACATCCTTTTTAAAGTTTGTAAACTGATGTTTTCTTTTTGTGCTAATTGTTGCGCTCTTATTTTACCTACTTGTGTTGCACATTTATTATTTACTTTTTCGTTTAGTTCTATACCTCTTTTAGCATTGTTACTAACTGCTTGTGGATAATCGTTATAACTTTCTAATTCAATATTTTTACCTGATTTAGTTCTTTTATCTTTTTTAATTAAAGCCTTAATATTACTAAGCATATATTCTGCTTCAGCTTCTTCAATAGCTTCAAGCTCTTTGCTCCATTGTGATTTTAAACTTGGGTCTTTAACTTGTGCTTTATCTGCAAAATAACCTTCAATTGAGAATCCTTTAACTTTACCAGTTTTTATATAATCATTCCATACTTCTTGATTTTCTACTTTCATTGAAATCATCCACGTACCTTTAGGTACACTTAAACCATACTTCTTAGATTTATCCATTTCAGTATCTTCTACAATCCACGATTCAACAACTGTTAAATTGTTAATCTCCATTTCGTGCTCTAAGGTTGCGTTGTTCTGCATACTGTTTTGAAAGAATAATTCACTTGCTCTCCTGACTGTTTTCTCAGAAAAGTACACATAAAAAGTATTCTCTCCGTTCTTTCTAAAGATTGGCTTGTTAGGGATTAAAGCAGCTCCCATTAGTAAACGCTTTTCATCATCTACTTTAGCCAATTTTATTTCTTGCTCTGATAGTGCTACAAAATCAGATTCTATTGCTGGCATTTCTACGATGCTAACAGCTTCAATTCCAGTTAGCCCTTCGCTATCTTCATCTAATATTAATTCTATTATATCCATTGTATTTTATTTTAAAAAGTTGCTTGTGTAATTGTATTATTTTGTAGTTGTTGAGCTGTAGTTACATTTCCAGCTACTACATATGCTTGTGTTGGTGGTTGTTGTCCTAATGCTCCAGCAATTTGATTAAATCCTGATTGTCCTACTACGTTAAAACTTGGTGGTTGTGTTGGTGATGTTGCTGCTCCACCTCCACCAATAGACGGAGGAGAAACGCTTGGTGGTTGTGGCCCTTTAGCTCTACTTAAAACATTTTTAGCTTGTGCTGCTGCGCTTAAAACTGCTGCTACTTGTGTAGCATAAAATATTGGAAACGCTACTGCTGCGCCAGGTCCTGTTGCTTTTGCTGATTTTTGTGCAATATCTAAACCTTGTATAAATCCAACACCAGTGCCAATTATGATATCAGCTATTGCTGCTACCTTAGCTATTTTAGTTCCTTCTCCAGCTAATTGTGCTATACTTCCTAAAGCTGAAGATGTAGCACTTACTAATGCTTCTTCTAAACTTATTCTTGCATCTGTAATTTCTTTATCTTTTTTAAATAAATCATCAGAAAACTCATTAAACTCAGCTTCCATTTCATCCCAATGTGCTTTTTGGTCTGCAAGTTTTTGGTCTTGTATTTCTTTATCTCTTGTTTTATTTTTTTGTCTTGACTGTTCTAAGAACTCATTATAAGCAATTTCTGCATCTATTCTTGCTTGTGTTCCAGCATTAGCATTATTTATTACATCTTGTAATCTTGCAGTTTCTATCTCTTGTTCTTCTAAATCAATTTCTTTTAATCTTTCTAACTTCTCTAATTCATCTTCGATTTGTTCTGCATCAAATCTTTTTCTTTTAATAGCTAAATTATTTTCTGATTTAAGTGCTGCTTCAGTTCTTTTTAATGCTGCATCATCAATAGCTTTTTTCTCGTCAGCAATTCTTTTATTTTCTGCTTGTATTTGTTTATTAAGAGTATTTAATTCTCTTTGTGTTGTTCTTTGTTGGTTGGCTCTTGTTGCTGCTATTCTATTAACTGCTGCTATTGCTTCTGCCTCTTTGTCAAGGTTTTCTATATTACTTCTTGCAAATGTATTTTCTTCTACCTGTGCATCACGTCTTAATTTTAAAACTTCTGTTTCTTTTTGTAGTAATTCATCTTCTAATTTTTGCGCATCCAATAAAGCTTGTTTTCTTTCTTCTGAGTTAAATTCTTCTTCTTGCCTTGACTTTAATCTTAAATTAGCAATCTCACTTTCCAACTTAGACCGCTGAACTAACAATTCTCTTTCAAGTTTTGCAGCTTTAGCTCGCATATCAGCAACACCTGCTGCTTTTTTTGCTTCTTCAATATTTTCTGCAATAAATTCTTTTGTAGCTTGTGTTGCTGCCTGTATTTTTTCTGTAACATCTTCAACACCAAGAACAACTTTACCAACTGCATTTGTTGCCACTTTTCCAGCTTCTGAAAAATCACCACTAAAAACTAATTGAACTGCTTTACCAAGTGCTGGTATTAATTCCATTAAACCATTAATTCTATTAATTACTTGGTTTTTTAATAAATTAACAAAAGACATTAGTGCCTCTTGTGGGTTTTCAAAAGCTGATATTATAGCTTCCCCAAAATCAGCAAACAAGTCTAAAACATTATCAACTACAGTTCCGAGAACTTTTAAAATTTTACTAAATTTATTTGCACCTTCTTCACTATCTGTAAATGCAGCCATCAATGAAGAAACAACAAGCACTAAAGCACCTATACCAGTTGCAATGATTGCACCTCTTAATGTTTTAAAACCTTTTACTACCCCTTTAATAGCACCAACAGAACCTTTAAAACCACTAACTAATCCACCTGTGGCTTTATCAGCCATATTTTCAACACCAGATAAATCAGTTTCTGTTTTTTTAAGATCTTTATTTAAATCTTTTACATTAGTTTGAGCATCTTTAGTATCTGCCTTAACTGTTACTATAACTTCTTTACTCATTTCTTCATTCTTAATTGGTTTAAACCTTCTCTAATAGTCATTGGCACTTTGTTAATACCTAATGCTATTCTTATATGTTTATCATATAATTTATTCTCCTTACAAAATTCTAATGCTTCTAATATTGTTTTCAATTTGGTTCGTTTAATAGTTCAAAATTTGTTTCTCCACTTTGTAATTTAGTAGACATTTTATTTATTGTGTAAGCTCTTGTGCCAACTACAATTAAATCATCTAATGTTAAAGTCAATAAAACTTTTAAAGGCAATACAGCAGAGAATTTGAATATCCTTGTTTTCTTGTTAAATACTCTTGTTATGTAATTAGTATAATAAGTTTGAAATAAGCTATTATTATTACCAGCATAATCAGTTAGTGTGTAGGTGTTTATTTCACTACCAAAGTTTAAATTGTATGTAGGTGGTGTTGAGGATGTGCCTAATTCATTGCAAGCACTTGGAATCCAATAATCATCTAAAGAAGAATTTGTTCCTGTTGGGCATAAAGCGCCATAAGTTTCAGGTCTTGTACTATCTAAAAAGTTAATTGATGTAGCTACATTGTTTTGATAGATACCGTAAAACATTAAGGGTTGCCCAATTTCAGGACTTAATTCTGTATTTAAAAAACTACCAACTTGTACTGTAGTTAAAGCACTACTTGTTTTATCTTGTAACCTTTCAAATAACATATGCTCAAAAGGAAGTTTAATTTGGTAAATACTTTTCTTACTAACATCAGTTACATAATTAAGTTCTCCATACTTTTGGTTATTTACTAATTGAAATTGCTCTGCTAAAATGCTCTTTGGTTCTGAGTATTCAAAATCTACTTCACTAAATGGTATTACATCACAAACAGTATGTTCATCAGTTTTTACAAATTGTGTTATATCTTGAGTATCTCCACCAGCATAATAATTATCTAAAGTTTTAACTACTATCTCATTATTAAAATCAACATAAGCAGTTAGATTAAATTGTCTAAATAAACCATTTAAAAAATCTTTAATCTTAAGCTTTGGCATCTGCTCAGTAACAACAACTAATTTATCTTGTGGAGATAGTGTTGTTGAATTACTTGTAAATGTTCCACTCCAATTAAAACTTAATACAGTACCATCAAAATTATTAAAACTAAAATCTCTTGTAATTGTAAACTTTGATTGAAATTGAATTGAAGATTCTGTCATTAATCTACCTACAAAATCATTGCCATTAGGATTAAAAGAAACTAATGATGCTACATCTAAACCATTAGCACCACCAATTGTTAATGTAACAGAACTTGTTCCACTTTTGTTTTCTACTTTAGCGAATGATTCCCAATTATTAGCACGTACTATTTCTAAACTATATTCAACTGCTGTAAACCCACTTGCTGGAGTTACTTCAAAAGTTATAGTAGTTACATCTGTATCTGGTCCAAGATTAGAGTTCCATTTATATATGCCAGTATTTAAAGTAAAGTAACCTGTGAATCCAGCAGTATCTGTTAGCTCTGTGCAATTAGCACCACTACAAGTATAAGTATCACTATTGCCAATCCAAGTGCCAGCAGTTGCCATTTTACCTTTTTCTCTATGTAGCCATAAATACAAATTAGTCATAGCAGCAGAGTCAAGAAATTCACCAGTTTTAAAAGTTATGTTGTATTGCTCTTCAATAGCTTTAATTATATTTTTAACTGTTACTGCTGGTTTTAAATCTTCTGGAACTACACCCCTTTGTTGATGGTGTGTTGTGTTAGTACTAATATTTAAACCATTGCTTAAATTAGCAGAACCATTTTGGTTATCATAAATATAGCTTTGTGAATGTGCTATTAATGGATATATTATTGCATCGTTATAAGCAACAGAATTAACAGTAAAATTTAAACCATTTTCTAAACCATCTTTTACATTAGTAACTGTTGCACTATGATTAAATTCATTAAGCCAAACTAAATCAGATAGTTCATCTTCATTTATAGCGTTTTTAAAAGTTGTTGTTTCACCAAAGAATGTTACCTTATACATAGAAGGTTCTCCAAACTTCATTGCAACCTCATTTAATTGTATTTTACCAAATCTAAAATGTAAATGATTTAGCTCAATTCTTGCACTACAAAAAACACTTGAATCAAAACCATCTATATCTGGATTATACCAATGCTTAAAAATCTTATTATTTGTTTTACTTGCTGGTAAATTAAAAGTCCTTGAATAATCTGTAAATATTTTTTCTATATCATTTACATCTTGAATAACCTGAGTTAATTCAATTAAATCTTCTTCCATTAAATCAACTCTAACAAAGTCTTGTGTAGTTGTTGTATTTCTTAACTGTGGCTGTATGTATAGAATAACTTTCTGCACTATCTAATGTTGTTTACTAAACTGAATGATTTTTCAAAACTCATTGTGTAATTAATTAACCTATCGTTTAATCCTGTCTTTTTAGCAAAGGAGCTTTCTTTTAAATTAACTGGAAATATGTTAGCACTTGAATCTGTTAGCCATATGTATTCACTAACCATCAACTCCTCAAAATATGGATTCATTAATTCGTTAACAAAACCAGTATTTAAAACAATTGATTCTGTAGCATTAGCATTAAATGTTTTCTTTGCGTGTGCAGTAGTTGAGTAAGTATTAAATGTTAATGATTCTTGGCAAGCATCACCAGGTGTTTCAGGTGGGTCTAATTGAACAGCTCTTGCTTCAAAAATACTTGCATTAAAATTTTCTCTTGTTGCATCTAAACTTTCTGTTGATTTCTTAAAGAAGAATAAATCTTGTAAAGCTCCCCATCTATTTACAAACGTAATTTTGTTAACTGGATACTTGCATTCTTCTACTTGTTCTAAAGTTATTGTAGTAGTGCTTCCACTATCATAAGTTATTAAAGCATTATCTAAAAAAGTACCAGCAGTAAATAAAGCAAATTGTATCTTTTGGTTTTGGTTGCCGTTGTCTGTAAAAGTATCTGTCTCTCTTACGCTTGTACCGTTTCTCCATTCAACTTGCGTAACCCTTTCTACATTTACTGGTATTGTAATTGTGCTTCCTTTATGATTTTGAATGTAATTACTACTTAGCATTGCAATAGGTTCTGTTGTGTAGTTTACACCTTCTTTAAATTTATTGAATCCTTCTTGAGCTAAGTAAGTGTTTGTAGTTACAGAACCAATTACAGTACCATCTGATTGTCTTGCTGATGTTGCTACAGTTACCCAAATAGAACTTTTAGCAGCAGCATAAGTACCAGTAAATATTTGTTCTATATGGTCATTAACTATTTCGCTAATGTCAAATGAAACAGAATTTTCAGCTCCTAATGGTTTCTTTTGTAGTGAGTAAGTTGCATATAAATCATCACATATTTCAGTTGAAGAACTCAAACCACCAAATACAGTTATGTTTATTTGAAAATAACTAAGGTTAGCATCTGCTTCTTGTGGTGTTCTTATAAAAAATGGGCTTCTTGTTCTAATAATTGTACTCATTGTAAATCTAATTTATCTTCTAAATAACCAGCAACTATTTCATCTCCATATAAATCTAAACCACGTTCAAACGGTTTAGTAAAAAATAATGTTGCTCTAATACCTTTGTTTTTAATACTTCTTGCAATTAAAAAATTTAATGATTGCCTACTAACAAACCTACCTTGTTTATCTCTTGGTGCAATACCTTTTCTAATACTCCACTTGTCAAATACAGAACTTGGTGGTTGTTTAGTAGTGTATTTAAATGGACTTGCTGAGCTTTCAGGATATGTAGATTTAGAACCTTTTACACCTTTATCTATAAACTCGCCATACTTCTCGCTAAGAAACGAAATCTTATCTCCTTGTATTCTATACTCTAAACTATTATATAATTGCTTAGAAGCGTTGTTTTTCTTTTTAGTTAGGTTGCTCCTTGACTGTTGAATAACATACTTAGCGTATTTCTCTAATGCCTTTTTAAATTCACTCATTAGCAGTAAGTCATTTCATCGTTTGTACCAGCATCAAAAGTAACTGCCCAACCAGCAAGCATATTATCAAACCTTTCTGTGAACGGTTCACAAGTAGCTGGATTAATTAATTCAAATTTATCTTTATATAAATCACTCTTTTGTAAAACTCTAATAACCCTTGTTGCTAATGCTAACTGAGTGTTTAATATATCTTGCCTATTGTCATTACCTCTATATAAATCTGTTACTTGTTCATTGCTAATATCTACTAAATCCATAAAGAAGATAGTAATATTAAATGTTACATAATTGTTATTTATTGTACTATTATTAACCATCACGTGAGATAGTGGAAACAAGCTCTGCTTCTTTAAATCAATATCAGCTATATCACCAAAAGTTATTTCGTTGTTAAATGGTTCTGCAACAATTACTTCTTTTATTTTATCTATTATATTGTAAAAACTGTTCATACTACTTTTATATATCTTGGAGTGTGTACTCCTAAATCTTGATTAATAAATTCATCTAAGTCATCAATAGCATTATCAAAATCCATATTATCACGCTGTATTAATAAATCTAAACATATCCAATAATCATATATTGCTTGTACTGGATTGTTAGCTGTAATACCTAAAAATGCTTCTTCAAAACCATCAACTAAAATAATGTGTTCATTCTCAATTAATAAATCTCGTTCTGTTAATTCTTCTAATATATCATCCTTTGTCATCGTTGGCTTCTTTTTAATATTTGTTGTTCTAATTCATATTTATCTTTTTCAAATGCTAAGTGCATTAAACAAGTGTGGAGTTTTGATTTGGTAATTTCATTGTATTTGAGAATGTCTCCATTAGTAAGTCCGTAGATAGATTGATACCAGCCCCATTTAGCAGAGAATCCTGCAGATGCTGAGGCAGCTCTATCTCCTTCTGAGTTGCTAAATAATTCAGGATAGTTTTCTGTAATTCGTTCTTTAAACTGTAAAAAAAAACAAGCGAACCAAATACAACATCTAAAGTAACTTCTGTCATATCGTACTTTTCAGCACTTTCATAATCTTCTATTAAATACTGTTTCTTCTTCTTGTAGGTTATTGGTCTATATAAAACGCCAATTGCTTTATTCATAAGCTCCCAGTCTGCAAGGTATGTATCAAGATCAACGTATTCACCAAAAGAAATATCATCCAGCTTAGGTATAAAACCAAATTCTTTATCATTTATTGTAAACCTATCTATAAACTTAGGTTCGTTATTAAATAGTTTTGTAAGTTCTTCGCAGATGTTGTTTATATCAGATGCTTTAATTTGTAATACTTGCTTTAGTGGTATATTACAAAATATCTCTACCATCTTTTGTTGTAAGAATGAATCCAGTTCTTTACCATCAGCAATCTTTAACCACTTTTGGTATTGCTTTAAAGTAACTTCATTAAGTGTTTCTGGTATGTTAATAGTTAGTTTCATTTATTTATAAACGTTTTAATTAGTGAATCGTTATATACGAATGTAATAAAATTTTTAAAACTAATATTTTTTTGTATCTTTGAAGTGTTCAGTACTTGAAGGGTTGTTGTTTATGTTTTCATATCTTCAGCCCTTTTTTATTTAATATAAATGATACTCCCCTAAATTCGGGTTCTGTAATTGATAACTTACTGCATACCTCAACGCATCAATAGCGTGATTCCAATTATCAGATGGAGTCTGGCTTTTCTTTTCTAACCAAACATAATTGTTAAGTTCCTTTATTAAATCTGTACTATCTGGGTGAATAATTAAATCATAGTCTTGTAACAAGCTAATCCCATAAGTAACGCTGCCCTGACCTTTAATGGCTGGAACTACTGAACAATCTCTGCTTAATTCATTGATTAATCTAGGTTCTGCTGAATCACCTACAATTAAATTATCTTCTGCAAACTTTTTATTAAGTGTTGATATATCGCTTGTAGTTAACTTAGTTTGATAGAAACACAATTTAACATATATAATCTTTTTTTCTTTGTCTATACTTGTCTTAACCAATGTTGAAGGGTCATTACTAAACCCATAATCTTGTCCAAATACAACTTTACCTACTTCTTTAAATTCGCCTAAACTCCAGTTGCTAAATATAACTCCTTCAGCTTTTTCTAACCAAGCACCCTCAATAGTGTGTTTATATCTTTGAGGCCTGCGTTCTTTCATTTCTTTAATTCTATTTAAATAACTTTGTGAAAGATGTTCTATATTATCTAAGTATGTAGAATGACAATAAGTTGTTTCTCCTTTTATTCCAGAGTAACCAGCTTGCACTCCAGCACCTTCATAAAACCTTTGGTAAATCCAATGCTCTTTTGTTGAGGGGTTCATAACCATTACAACCCTATTCTTTGCTCCCTTTTGTCTAACTGAAAAATCTATCTTGTCAAATATATCCTCATCAACCATTTCTTCAGCTTCATCTATTATCCAAGTTGTTATACCTTGTAGTGATTTAAGGTTTGCTGTTTGATCTCCTGAGCTTGTTCTTATACCCCTAAATAAAATCTTACTTCCAGTTAATAGATTAGTAATTTCGTTGCTGGTGATATGGAAAAAACTTTCCCAACCCATTAACTCAATCTTTTCTTTAAATTCTGGTATAATAGAAATAGAAGCTGATTTAAGAGTGTACCTTGTAAATAGTATCTTATGTTGGCATTTATTATCTAATGATAAAATTAAAGTGTTTAAAGCAACTGCAAATGATTTGCCTGAACCTCTACCGCCGGTTAATAAATAATACCTTGTATCGTTAGGAAATATATTAAATTTAGGATTTAGCATTATTGCTTAGTTTCCTCATCATTTCGTCAAAGTCAAAACCTACATTCTCAGTTCTTAAATCAATAGTGTCTTTTGCTGTTCCGTAACCTGAATCCATTAATGCTTTGTATGCCGCAACATCTCCATCCATAGCTTTACGTATTAAAGCCAAAGTAATAACATCTTCTTGTGTTAAAACCTCATCTTCTCCAGTAATAGGGTTCTTACCTTTTCTTGTGGCTTCAAGCCATCTACGAGCAATTGTGCTTCTGCTTAAACTTCCCTTAGGCCTTCCAGCTGGGTTTCCTGATTGTCCCTTTTTAAAAGGGTTTAAATTTTCTTCGTTTGCCATAATTGTTTATTTATTAAAACCTTGTAATGGGTAGAATATTAAACTATTTCTGTATGATTGTTCATTCTCCCTAACTATTTTTGTAACTCCGTGAATATTATACCAAGCTGGATATACAAGTATGCTATTATTATCTTGAGCAAATGTATGACCAAAGTCAGGCACGTGTAAACTACCTCCCTTTGATTGTTTTCTTTTGGTTAATATAACATTTACAGTTTCTTTTAAATTACCTCTATCTTGGTGATATGGTGCTGCTATATTGTAATTAGATATACTGCTTGTAAATAAATTGCCGAACCTATATTTTGGTAATGTAGTTTCTTCTATTAGTTTTTTTTGTGATTCATATTGTTCAGGCATATATTGTTTGATTATTTTCTCACTTTCTAAACAGCACATCAACATCGCCTTAATAAATGTATTTGCTTTTTTATGTGTGTGGACTTGTGATACAGAATTGTATGGTCTTCTTAAATGTGGTTTTGCTAATACACTTCCAAGTATTGTTGACATTTGAGGGGTTCCTAATGCTTTTGCTTGGCTTCTTGTTATTCCGTGTTTACGTTGTAATTCATATATATCGCTACGCTCCAATAAACTCTTAGGAACATTATCTCCAATAAACTCATTGTTTGCTATGTCTAAAAACTGTTGTAATCTGTCTGGTAATTTAGTTAAATAAAAACCTATCACCTTTCCCTCATATTCTAACAAGCAACTATCCTCAACAGTTGAGGGCATATAATCACACCTTTGACCAATTTTAATATTGTGTTCTTGTCTTATTAATTTAAGAGTTTTCATATTAATATTTCATTTTTCCTTTTAGTATTTAACCTAATTTTATCACCCCATTTAGATTTTAATATCATAATATTTTTTTGTTCTTCCTTGTCATTCCTAATATCAACCGCACCGCCTTTATTAGAATAATGTTGGAAAGTGAATAAATACTTTTGATATCTTACAGTTCCATACTTTTGTATATGTTGTAATGTAAAGTCATAATCTTCTTTTAATGTTAATTGTTCATCAAATCTTATTTCATTAGGTTTACAAAAAAACAAATCACCTATACAAAAAGTGTTTACACTTGTAAGTTTATTAGCAAAAAAATAATTATCAGTAGGTGGTATTCCTAAAAGTTTTACTCCTTTAATCTTTTTAAACTTACTTACAATATCTTCAATAACTGAATCAAGTTTTACTACATCAGGTTTTTTAAAGTTTTTATTGTATTTAACTTTTTTAATATCATCACTAAGTTGTATGCAAATATTATTATTATTAAATGCGTGTTCTAATGCAAAATTTCTACTCTGCATTAGGTTTCCAGTATTGTAAACAAATTTACAACCATTGGATTCATACAATTCTTTTTGACCATTTTTAACACAAAAGATATACTTTTCTTTTTGTTGTTTATCAAAAGGTAAATTATTGTGCCTATTTGCACTTATAACATATACTTGGTGGTTCATACTCTTTTCATAGCTTCATAGAATAAACCTTGCAAGTCAACTCCATCAGCTTTTAATTTGTCATATAGTTTTTTAATTGGTTCAAAACCTTCTGATGGATATTCAAGTATAATAGACTTCTTTGTTTGTTGATACATATTCTCAACCTCCTCATCTAAATCAACATCATTTAAAATACTGTAATCAACTTCTTTCTCAGGTTGCCAAACATCTAACCCCCATTCATTCAGTTGAGCATTATCCCATTCATTGGCCAACATATCCCAATCCCATTCTCCAAAACCAACATTGTCCTTTACTATAAATTCTCTCTGTTTCTTCACTGTTAATTTATCTGCCTTAATAATATGCACTTCTTTTAAACCAGCTTCTTGGCACGCTTTTAAACGCATATTACCACCCAGCACAACCATATCGTCATTAACAACTATTGGTCTAATTTCCAACATCTCAGGAAACTCTTTTATTGACTTAACTAACTTATGGAATTTATTATCCTTTATTAATCTTGGGTTCTCTGTGTTCCTTTTTACTTGTGATATTTTTACTTTCTCCGTCTTCATCTTTAAAAAATTTTAATAGTTTCTTTTCAATTATTTTTATTTTCTCGGTCATATTCATATTCATTATATAATCTTTTCATAGTATCAACTAAACCTTTAACGCAAGAACCGCAGCTTGATTGTTCTTTGTTAGTTCCAAATACTCTATTGTGTATTATTAGCAATCCTTTTTGTTCGTTTGCATTTACTACATTCTTTTGTTGATTAAAGAATCCTTTTAGATACATATACTCATCTTCATTTAAACATTCTACTTTGTAAGGAAACATTTTATTTAGCTTTTCTTTTCTTGCATCGCATCCGCAGTCTTTACCTAGTTTATCAAATATCCAATCAGTAGCTTGTTTTATACCTGTGGCTTTTGTAATCTTTTCTACTGTGTCGCCTAAACCTTTACTCGTCATTAATTTTTTTTTTAATTTCTTTAATACAATTGTTTATTGTTCTCCATACTACAACGTGAGATATATTTGTTGCTGCTGATAGTTTTCTAATGCTGTGGAATTTCTTTCTATATAAGTTAAATAACTTTCTATCAAACCAGTAGAATTCATTTACTATATCATCAACAACTTTTTCTATATCTATATACTTTGTGTTATCTGCTTCTATAATGTTTTTAAGGTCTTTGTCTATTAGAATATCTTTATCAACTCGTATTGTATCAATGAATATGTTATGCATCATCTTATATATAAACGCTTTATTTAAAGAATCGTTATATAGAATATCGTTAATTTTTACTTTTTTACTATCAATTTTACTATGTAAAGCGATATAAAAGTCGTGTAATAAATCTTTTGCTGGTATTTTACTATTACTGCTTATTTCCTCAGCCATAGATAGCCAAGTTTTTTCATCTTTAACTAAGATGTGTAATATATTATTTACTTCTGTACTCATCTAATTCAAGAAGTATATTTACAAAATCATCATATTGTAGAGCAATATAATCTTTTTCAAAGTTCTTAGTAAATACAACTACTGGTGTTTTTAGTGTTCCTCTTGCATCTCCTTCGCTTTGTTCTAATGCTTTCCAGATATTTAATTTCTCTTGGTTTTTACATTCCCAGCTATATTCAGATAGTATTCCGCTTGTGGTCATAATATCTCCTTTAATACTTAGTCCACCAGAGTTAGGCGTTCTTCTTATATTGGTATTAAACTTCTTACCTAAATCTTTCGCAATTTTTAATTCGAATCTTTTACCTTTTTGATTTGCGTTTAAACTCATAATTTTTGAAAATGTTTTCTTATTATTGCTCCAAGTTCAGTATTATTAGGATATATTCTACACAAAAAAGCAATGTTGTACTCAAGAGGAGAATCATCACTACGGTAGTTAGAGTCCTTTGTTTGTCTGTATTCATTTAATGTTCTCTTTTTACTTTTCAAGATATTTTTTTATAATTACAACAATTAAAGAACCAGAGATAAAGCTGGTTATGTGTGATAGTATTAAC
>Ga0206129_10003146_pt1 | contig 19381 bp, 20 predicted proteins | sample Helgoland_Spring_8_FD_148616 | JGI IMG/M metagenome (GOLD analysis project Ga0206129, IMG submission 148616) | Pelagic subsurface seawater microbial communities from Kabeltonne, Helgoland, North Sea - Helgoland_Spring_Bloom_20160502_2 | ecosystem: Environmental > Aquatic > Marine > Epipelagic ...
CGACCCGTTGTTCGATTATGCTCAAGGCGAGCGATATCAGTCCAAGGCATCCGATCCTCCATCTTCTCGACAAAGACGGTGAATCACAACCTACTGATATCGCTCAATACCTTTTCGGGCGGGCTCTTAAAATCAGAGTTGACCCTCCACCTGCTGCACACCCTAGGTTCTGTACCTAATAGCGGTAACCGCTTGAGCGGATTTCCGCAATCCAGTTCAACGTTAGGTGATCAACAACTGGATACCTCCGGAATCTCGATTTTGCGCATCGCCTTTGAAACTTTGCAAAAAATCGATGAGCCGCTTCTCTGGAAGCGGAGTTCCCAGAGGTGCCTAATTTTTTGAAAGGAAAACCAAAATGATGCAATACCTTAAAAATCACAAAGTAATATTTCTAGTTTTTATAGCAATTGCCGGATATTTTCTTTGGACCGAACACCACGCACATATCTCCATGGCTATTCCCTATTTGCCGTATCTGCTGATATTGCTTTGCCTTCTTATGCATATTTTTATGCATCACGGTCATGGGCACGATCATCGGAACAGTACGGAGGTGAAGGACCACAATCCCAATCCTACCGGCAGCGAGCAGAAGAATGCAGACAGCTCTCGCAAGCAGTCCTTACCGTGGACCGGAGATGATCATGCCTGAAAATGCATACGGTCTTTGGTCACTCGTTGCTATCAATTCATCTATATTCATCATCTTTGCGTTCAGCTTTTTCAAACCCCGCTCCAAACGAGACTGGCGCAGTTTTGGCGCATTTAGCGCGTTTCTTATCGCCCTGTTCGCAGAGATGTATGGCTTTCCTCTGACAATCTATCTCCTGTCAGGCTGGCTTCAAACGGCCTACCCGGGCATCGACTGGCTATCCCACGACGCAGGGCACCTTCCGGAAATGTTGTTTGGCTGGAAGGCCAATCCGCACTTGGGCCCGTTCCATATTCTGAGCTTCGTCTTTATCGGCGGCGGGTTTCTGCTCCTTTCCGCCGCATGGCCGGTCCTCTACCGGGCGCAGAGGGATGGCCGCCTCGCGACCGAAGGTCCGTATTCCTATGTGCGGCATCCCCAATACGCTGGCTTCATGGCGATCCTCTTCGGCTTCCTCCTGCAGTGGCCAACAATCCTGACACTGATGATGTTTCCGGTACTGATCGTCATGTACTGGCGGTTGGCGATCCACGAAGAACGCACGGCCGAGGCCGAATTCGGTGAAGAGTACCGTCGTTACGCTGCGCCCCTTCCCCGGTTCATTCCAAGCTGGCGCCAATACCGGCAGAGGAATGCCAAGACCAAGAGCAGCAGCTGACATCTGCATGCCTAAACGCCTGTGGTCGACAACCATGCCGGCCAAGCGAAGTAGAAATCGCCATCGAAGCAAGATCGGAGGATCGATCTATGACCCATCCCCATGGCGGCCATGCCGGACATATGCCGTCAAGCGGCCGCGGCATGGCCATATCTGCCTGGCTCACCGGAATCTATTTCATTATCGAGATGGGCATCGGATTGTGGACCGGGTCCATCGCTGTAATCTCCGATGCCTTTCATACCTTTTCTGCTGTGGGTGGGGTGCTGGTCGCGATTGTCGCGGCAAAGCTTGCACGCCGGCCTGCCGACGAAGATCGCAGTTTCGGCTGGTATCGCGCTGAAATCATCGGAGCGCTCGTCAACGGCGGGTTCTTGTTCGGGATGGCGGTAATCGTAATCGTGATGGGGGCGATGCGCTTATCCAATCCCATTGACCTGCCTACGACACCGATGCTTTTGGCCGCTGCCGGCGGTCTAATAACAGAATTTATCTCACTCGGGTTGATCTGGAAGCAGAGCAAGACAGACTTGAATGTGAAAGGCGCACTTTGGCATATTATTCAAACCTTCGTTGGTAGCTTGATCATTATCATCACCGCGCTGGTTATTTATTTCACTGGCTTCCTTCTGATCGATCCGATTCTTGGTATGGCTTTCGGCGTTGTCCTGCTTTGGGCGAGTTGGGGCATTTTACGGGATGCCGGGCATCTGCTTCTTGAAGGTACGCCGCCCGATGTCAGCCTTCGCGCCGTGATCAGCACGCTGGAGCGGTTGGAAGGTGTGGAAAACGCCCACCATGTCCACGCCTGGGCCTTGACCAGCGGCCGGTACGTGTTTTCAGGACACCTGCGCGTCGCCGAAGGTGCCGATCCGCGGGCTGTTCTGAAGGCCGCGCATCATGAAGTAAAGCAAAAATACGGGTTTTTCTTCGCTACGTTGCAGGTAGAGGATATCTGCCTTGACGAGTCAGGGGCCGAGGCCATCGACGTGACGCGCTCAATGGAAAGGGAGACGTCCGAATGAAGCCTGTCCCGCTGCTGGCGCTCATAACCTTGTCGGAGGCGACGATAGGCGTCTTCGTCAAGCTAACAGGCGGGCTCATCCCGATTCATACACTCAACTTTTATGCGCTCGTCTTCGCCGCACTCTTTCTAATGCTAACCATGCCGATCGCCACTGGAAATTCACTTCGTTTTCCCAAGAATAACCTGAAAGATACCGTTATCATTGGCGTATTGATCGGCGCCCAAATCAGTGTATTCAACCTTGCGATGACGCTTGTCCCAATCGCAAATGCGGTGATTTTTTGGAGCATTGCGCCGTTTTTTGTCTTCATCTTTTCGGCCCTTTTCCTAGGCGAACGGGCAAAGTGGAGCTACATAATCATCTTTGCGGTCGCGCTCGGCGGTATTGTCTTGGCCAAACCGCTACAGGGGGGATACATGGTCGGCAATTTGGTCGCGCTTGGCGACGGCGCGCTATATGCAGCAATGGTCACTTACATGCGCTATGAGGGGAAAAGTGAGCCGGGCAACGATATCGCCTGGTCTATGGTGGTCGCCGCCTTGTTGTTGTCGCCAGCGCTGATTTTTTCCGGCCCTGGCGACGTGATGCAAGCGTTGCCGATTAGCGCCATGGGACTGGACGTGCCTGTAATAGTATGGGCAGCGGCTTTGGGGGTCGTATCAACCGGCTTTGCGTATTTTGGTATTTCTTTCGTATTAAAGACGCTGAATGCCAATGTTTATGCGCTCGTCGATATCATCGTATCGCCGGTTGTAGCCTCGACGCTCGGGTATCTGGTGTTCTCCGAAACACCCGGTCAGGGCGTGATATACGGAGGCGCATTGCTTCTCGGCGCCGGGTTCTGGCTTACACGGGAAATGTCCCGGGAAGAACCGAACCGGGCGGCCCATCCCTGCCAGTGTGCCTGACAACCTCCCTCGCCGCGGTGATCCAGCGAACAGACCGCGAAAGAGATGCATGAAAGGCAGGACAGCATGACGCTGCACAATCACGATAACGAAGGCTACAAAGCTGGTTCCATCTCGCTCGGCGGTGCGGTCGCCATGGGCACCGGCGTGATGATCGGCGCCGGCATTTTCGCGCTTACCGGCCAAATCGCGGAACTTGCCGGGCCGCTCTTTCCGCTCGCATTCATTGCCGGCGCGATCATCACCGGGTTCAGCGCCTACAGTTACATCAAAATGTCGAACGCATGGCCATCGGCGGGCGGAATCGGGATGATCCTGCAGAAATGTTACGGTCCCGGAGCAATCGCCGCCGGAGCTGCATTACTGATGGCGCTCAGTATGGTCATCGCCGAAAGCCTTGTCGCGCGGACCTTCGCAACCTATTTGTTGCGGCCCTTCGACATTGAGGGCGGGCCGCTCATCCCCGCCCTTGCGGTGGGTGTGATCGTCTTCGCCTTTCTTATCAACATTGCCGGAAACAGGTCGATCGGTCTGTTCTCGATGGTTATGGCCGTGATCAAGATCGGCGGGATCGCTCTTTTCGGAATCGCGGCACTGTGGTCGAGCGGCTTCGGGTTTGCCGCAGCTTCCGGGACGGGTGAAAGTTTCGGCGTGGCGGGATTTATCGCGTCCGTGGCCCTGGCTATCCTGGCGTTCAAGGGGTTTACAACGATCACGAATAGTGGCGCGGAGATCACCAACCCGCATCGCAATGTCGGACGCGCCATCACGATTTCGATCGTTCTCTGCGTGGCGATCTATCTTTTGGTGGCTTTCGGCGTCGGATCAAGCCTATCCATCGACGAAATCATTGCCGCTCGAGACTACTCCCTTGCCGAGGCGGCAGAGCCAGCACTGGGTCAGGTCGGATTCTTACTTACAGTTCTTCTCGCAGTCGTGGCCACAGCGTCGGCGGTGCTTGCCAGTGTCTTCGCTGTATCGCGAATGCTGGCGATGCTGACCGATATGGAAATGATCCCCCACAGCCATTTCGGCATGTCCGGACCGATACAACGACACACGCTGGTATATACGGTTGTGATTGCATCGACGTTGGCGGTCTTCTTCGATTTGAGCCGAATTGCCTCGCTCGGCGCGTTTTTTTATCTGGTCATGGATATGATCGTGCATTTCGGCGTCTGGCGGTTCCGACGTCGGGAAATCGGTGCTGCCGGACCACTGTTACTCGGGGCGTTCTTATTCGATGCCGTGGTGCTGGTAGCATTCACGATCATGAAGTTTCAATCCGACCCGGCCATTGTCGCTTATGCCGTCTCGGCTATTGCGGCGGTGTTCGTGTTTGAACGGTTCTACCTCTCACGGTGGCTGGCGCCGCAGCGCGACGACAGCCGCCGCTAGAAACGCCGAGCGTCCAGCTATCGGGGCGGAAACTCGACAATATCGTTAACTGCCGCCATGCATGAAGCTTTTCATCTCATCGAGCGTAAGCTTCCCGTCGCCATCGGCGTCGGCGTATTTGAACATCCGCGCATGGACGGCCTGCACTTCCTCCAATGATAGCGCGCCGTCGCCATCCGTATCCATCATCGCCATCATCATAACGCCCATGCGCGGGCCCATCATCATGCCTGGGCCCATCATGCCCTGACTGCCGGCGCCGGACTGCATTTGAGTCATTCCTTGCTGCCCGCCTGACCCTTGGCCATGGCCATGCGGGCCGCTGCCGGAGCCCTGCTGGGCATATGCGGCGAAACTTGCGCTGGCGATTATTGCGGCTGCGGCAGCAGAAATGAGGTGACGTTTGATCATTGGATCATCCTTTCGGGTTCAGGGTCTGTTGCACCCGCAAATTGACGTGCGTTGGCAATCTTGGTTTTTGAAGTGCGGCATTTGGGCGATGACCGGAATGAATTTTAATTTTTGCGAACCAAAAAAATTGGCTCTTGACCCTCCATCTGCTGGAGACCTCATCTCTGACATCATTCGAATGATGGAGACTCGAATGAGCGCGCAGCATGCATTGCACGGGCTTGAGCGCGACCCTGTTTGCGGCATGACGGTCAGCCGGAAATCCGCTCGGTACACGACCCGGCATGATGGAGAGCGGTTCTATTTCTGCTCCAGTGGTTGCGAAGCGAAGTTTTCGGCCGATCCCGAGAAATACGCCGATGGACGGCCCGCGCCCGAGCCGATGCCGGAAGGCACCGTCTACACCTGCCCGATGCATCCGGAGATCGAACAGGTCGGTCCTGGCGATTGCCCGATCTGCGGCATGGCGCTGGAGCCGAAAAGCCCGTCGCTTGAAGACGAAGGGCCAAACCCGGAACTGGTGGACTTCACCCGCCGGTTCTGGGTTGGCGCGGTTCTGACCGTCCCCGCGTTGGTGATCGTCATGGGGCCGATGGTCGGGCTGCCGGTGCGCGAATGGCTCGGCGAACGCACGGCGGCATGGATCGAGCTTGTCCTGGCAACGCCGGTCATCCTGTGGAGCGGCTGGCCATTCCTCGTCCGCGGCGCGAAGTCGTTCCGCACCATGAACCTCAACATGTTCAGCCTGATCGGCATGGGCGTTGCCGCGGCCTGGCTGTTCAGTGTCGTGGCGGTTCTGGCGCCAAGTATTTTCCCGAGCGGCTTCCGCGACGCCGAAGGCAATGTCGGTGTCTATTTCGAGGCGGGTGCCGTCATTGTTGTGCTGGTGCTGCTGGGGCAAATGTTGGAATTACGGGCGCGGGAGCGAACAGGAGCGGCAATCCGGGCGCTGCTGGATCTGGCTGCGAAAAGCGCGCGTCTGGTCCGGTCGGACGGATCGGAAGAGGAAGTGCCGCTCGAACATGTGCAGGAAGGCGACCTGTTGCGGGTGCGGCCCGGTGAGAAGGTGCCGGTGGACGGCGTGGTGGTTGAAGGCCGGTCCTCCATCGACGAATCGATGCTGACGGGCGAGCCCGTGCCCGTCGAAAAGGACAAGGGCGAGCCTGTCACCGGCGCGACCCTTAACGGGACCGGCAGCTTGGTGATCGAAGCCACCCGCGTGGGCAAGGACACCATGTTGGCGCAGATCGTCGATATGGTGGCGGCGGCGCAGCGTTCCCGCGCACCCATACAGAAACTGGCGGATGCCGTGGCGGGCAAGTTCGTCCCGGCCGTCATTGCGGTTGCGATCCTATCCTTTGCCGCCTGGGCTCTTTGGGGCCCTGAACCGTCCTATGCCTACGCGCTGGTTTCCGCGATTGCGGTATTGATCATCGCCTGCCCCTGCGCACTGGGGCTCGCGACGCCGATGTCGATCATGACTGCAACAGGCCGGGGTGCACAGGCAGGCGTCCTGGTCAAGAATGCCGAGGCACTGGAGCGGTTCGCCAAAGTCGACACGCTGATCGTCGACAAGACCGGCACGCTCACCCTCGGCAAGCCGCGTCTGGCCGCCGTGTTGCCGGACGAGGATTTCGCCGAGGACGAAGTCCTTCGGCTCGCGGCCAGCCTGGAGCGCGGCTCTGAGCACCCGCTCGCCGAAGCGATTGTGCATGGCGCGGAGGAACGGAGGCTGACGCTGGCGAAAACCGAGGACTTCAACGCCGTCACCGGCAAGGGCGTGACGGGAAAGATTGAGGGCAAGGCCGTCGCACTCGGCAACGCCCGCATGGTCGCCGATCTCGGGCTTGAACCGGGGGACTGGTCGGACAAGGCAGACAAAAGGCGGGACGACGGCGAAACGGCGATGTTCGTCGTGGTGGACGGACAAATTGCGGGCCTGATCTGCGTCGCCGATCCGGTCAAGGAAACGACGCTTGAGGCGTTGGAAAACCTGCATGGACTCGGTCTGCGGATCGTGATGGCGACCGGCGACAATGAACGCACGGCCCGTGCGGTTGCGGCCCGACTTGGGATTGACGAGATTCGGGCGGATGTTCTGCCGGAGGACAAGGCGCGGATCATTCGCGACCTCCAGGAACAAGGGCACCGGGTAGCGATGGCCGGCGACGGCGTCAACGACGCGCCAGCCCTGGCTCAGGCCGATGTCGGTATTGCCATGGGGACGGGTGCCGATGTCGCCATCGAAAGCGCTGGCTTCACCCTGGTCAAAGGCGACTTGCGCGGTATCGTGCGGGCGCGGCGCCTTTCGGTCGCGACGATGCGCAACATTCGTCAAAACCTGTTCTTTGCCCTGATCTACAATACCGCGGGTGTGCCGGTTGCCGCCGGGCTCCTCTATCCGTTCTTCGGCATCCTGATCTCGCCGATATTCGCCGCCGCTGCGATGAGCCTGTCGTCGGTGTCGGTCGTCGGCAACGCCCTCCGCCTCCGTCAGGTGCGGATATGACAGATGCTGTGTCAGGTAAGGAGCGATGGCATGACCATGAATAAAGCGTTAGTCGCCGCTGGTGGCATTTTCAGTGCAAGTTTTTTGACTGTCTCAAGCGCGCTTGCCGACCCAGGTGCCGGCAATGGCGGGCACATGATGGATTGGAGTGGCGGCCATATGATGGGTTGGGGAGGCTGGATTATTGGGCCGTTAATGATGCTTGGCGGTCTTGCCATCTTGATTGCCATCGTCGTCTTTATCGTGCGGCTCGCGACGAACAGGGGTGAGGATGCAAGGCCGAAGGACGACTCGATGCAGATCCTGCGCCAACGGTTTGCGAAGGGCGAAATCAGCGAGGCGCAATTCACGCAAATGAAGCGAAACCTGGAACATGAAGGATAGGTTCGCATGTTTAGCATAGGTGAAGCCTCGGAACGATCCGGGCTGCCGGTCCGGACCATCCGTTACTATGAAAATATTGGGCTTCTCGCACCGGAGCGAGGGGAAAATGGTTACCGGAAGTTCGATCCGAACGAGATACGGAAACTGTGCTTTGTCCAGCGCGCCCGGTCCCTAGGCTTCACGTTGGAAGAAACCCGGATGCTTCTCTCGCTTTACGAAGATGAGGAGCGGACGAGCGCCGACGTGAAGCGGATCGTAGAAACCAAAATCGACAAGATCGACCGGAAAATGGCGGAACTGAAAAGTTTGCGTCAGGCATTGATCACGCTGGCGGACGCCTGCGACGGCGATCATCGGCCCGATTGTCCGATCATCGATGAGTTGGCGGGCGAGCCGGCCCGACAACCCGCACCGGCAACGTGAAAAGTACGAGTCTTATGCTTAAGTATTCAGGAACCGTTGACCCAGAAGGAAGAGAAACGAGAAATGCAAGCTTCTGATGTGATGACCCGGAATGTCGTGACAGCTGAGCCGAAGACGAAGGTTCGCGATATTGCAGACCTGATGCAAAAGCACCGGATCAGTGCGGTCCCGATCACCGATGCGAACGAGCAAGTCGTTGGCATTGTCAGCGAAGGCGACCTGATGCGGCGGGTCGGCGACCGGGATCAGGATGCACAGCCCCGCTCCTGGTGGCTCTCGCTTTTCACCTCGGGTCGGTTGGAGTCAAAGGACTACATCAAGGTTCACGGCCAATACGCCGAGGAGATCATGAGCCGGGACGTCATGACAGTGGAGGAATCGGCAAGCCTGTCGGAGATCGCAGCCACCCTCGAACGTCATCACGTCAAGCGAGTGCCGGTAACGCGTGACGGGCGATTGGTTGGAATTGTAAGCCGAGCAAATCTCTTGCGCGGTCTTGCAGGCCAAGACACCCTGGCGCCTGTCTCAAACGATGACCATCAGATTCGCGAAGCCATCGAGCAGGAACTTGGCCAGATCGCCGGCCTCGACAAGTTCCTCATCAACGTCATCGTCAAGGACGGCGTTGCCCAGCTTTGGGGCCTGGTCGACTCGGCGGCGCAGAAGCAGGCAGCACAGGTTGCAGCCGAAAATGCGCCAGGGGTCCGGTCGGTCGAAAACAATCTGGGCAGCATCCCGCCATGGATGTGGGCTGAATGATCTGCGACGAAAAAGCGATAGTATGCTCCTCGGGTAGCCGGATTCGCCGATGGCGTTGCGCCCCAGACAAGCGTAGCGTTTCTCTCTAGATTGAAGCTTGAGAATGAAAGCATCTGTGCCCCTGTCTGAAACCCTGTTAGTGCGGTTTGCTATTGTCGTCGTGGCGGCACTAGCGTTGGTTGGTGTTGCGTCAGCAACAGCCGATGTAGGGGTTTTAAATCAATTGCAGGCAGATCATCACGTTCACGACAAAGCGCTGGACGCTGATCACTACGCAGAGAATGCCATTGACCATCATGGCGCTCCCGCAAAGACACCCGCTGGGGATCACCACCCGGACGCACCATTCTGCGGCTTCGTTGCCGGCCATTGCAGTGTCAGCGCGCTCGGCAGTCTACATGTCCATTCCTTTAATCGGTCAGGTCATAAGGATCGAGTGCCGCCCGCGCTGAGCGATCGGGTTCGTTCGCGCACTCTCGACGTCGAGACACCACCCCCTCGTATGTGACGTTTGTGATTGGAATCCTGTCCTTTCCGGGCGGGTTCTTCATCCAGGTTCGATCAACCAAACCCCACAAACGTTTTCCTGCGAGGACCCAAACTATGGGCAAAACGACAATCACCAGCATTGCGCGTGCCGTCACAGTGGCAGCGGCTGCTTCCCTATTTTCTCTTTCGGCGGTGGCAGCCGGCGCTCACGGCGGTGGCCACGGCGGCGGAATGGCCATGCATGGCCAAGCCGGCAAGGCGTCTCAGGTTTCCCGGACCATAGAGGTCGTCATGTATGACAACTACTATGAGCCGGAGAGCATCAGCGTTAAAGGCGGCGAGACCATCCGCTTCAAGGTCAAGAATGCCGGCGAACTGGTGCACGAGTTCAACATCGGCACTGCGGCCATGCATGCAGATCATCAGCAAGAAATGATGATGATGATGCAGCACAACGTGCTACTGCCGGACCGCATCGACCGCAAAGCGGCGGCCCAGATGCAGAAGGACATGGGCCACGGCATGCACAATGACCCGAACAGCGTCCTGCTCGAGCCGGGCAAGTCCGGTGAAGTCATCTGGACGTTCCCGAAAGATGCCGAAGTGGCGCTTGAATTCGGCTGCAACGTGCCGGGACACTACGAGTCCGGGATGCACGGCCAATTCAAGTCGGGCCACGGTTCCTAAACCAGCGTGAGCGGCGTTCGGTCCGGAAAAGGACCGGACGCCACCCAACCCAAATCTTCCAAAGAGGACAAACGATGGAGATCATCGGCTTGATCCGGACCAGTGTGCCCGGAATCAGCCTTGCGACTGCACTCTTTAGCAGCGCGATGGCTGGAACCTACAACCTCACCGTCGACCGTGTCAGCATCGACACTGGCGACTTCACCCGCAGCGGCATTGGCTACAATGGTGCGTCGCCTGGGCCGGTTCTGCGGTTCAAGGAAGGCGAAGACGTCACGATTAACGTGACCAACAACCTTTCCGAGTCCACGTCGATTCATTGGCACGGCTTCATCCTGCCATACCAACAGGATGGCGTGCCGGGCATCAGTTATCCGGGCATCGAACCCGGCGAAACCTTTACCTATCGCTTCCCCATCGTGCAAAGCGGCACCTACTGGTTCCACAGCCACACGGGTTTCCAGGAGCCGGATGGCGCTTACGGTGCCATCGTGATCGAGCCAGAGGGGCGGGAGCCGTTCCGCTATCACCGCGAATACGTGGTGCAACTGGCGGACGCTCACCCCCACCACGGTTCCCGAATTATGCGCAACCTGAAGATGATGCCGGATTACTACAACCGGCAGCAGCGAACGCTCATGGATTTCTTCCGGGACAGCCAAGAAAAGGGCCTGGGCGAGGCGCTGGCGGATCGTGGTGACTGGGGCCAGATGCGGATGATGCCGACCGACGTGGAAGACCTGCAAGGCTTCACGCCGCTCATCAACGGCAAGAGCGCCGAGCAGAACTGGACCGGCCTATTCACGCCCGGCGAGCGGGTGCGCCTGCGGTTCATCAACTCGTCAGCGATGACCTATTTCGATATCCGCATTCCCGGCCTGAAGATGACGGTGGTGCAGGCAGACGGCAACAACGTGCAGCCGGTGACGGTGGACGAGCTCCGGATTGCGGTTGCTGAGACCTATGACGTGATCGTCCGGCCAACAGACGACAAGGCCTATTCCATCATCGCGGAAAGCATGGCCCGCACGGCGATCGCGCGCGGGACACTGGCGCCGCGCGAAGGCATGTCAGCAGAGGTTCCGCCGCTGCGGAAGCCGCCGATTTTGACCATGGCCGACATGGGCATGGCGCATGAAGGGATGGACCATGGCTCGATGAGCGATGGGACCGCGCCAGCCGGGGCGCATACAATGCCTGATGGCAGCAAGATGGCAGGCATGGACCACAGCATGCACGGCATGGCTGCCGGCGAAAATACGGACCCGTTTTATGCGCCGGGTAGCGGCCTGACGCCAAGCGCGGCGAACGGCGGAAAGTTCCTCTCTTACGCCGATTTGAAAGCGCAGAAACCGATTTACGAACACCGCGAGGCGACTCGCGAGATCGAGATGCGGCTGACCGGCAACATGGAGCGCTACATCTGGTCGATCAACGGCGTGAAATACGAAGATGCCGAGCCGGTGCGCTTGCAGTATGGCGAGCGAGTTCGGATCAAGTTCGTCAACGAAACCATGATGACCCATCCCATGCATCTGCATGGCATGTGGTCGATCCTCGACAATGGCAACGGCAAATGGAATCCCATCAAGCACGTCGTCAGCGTGGCACCGGGCACCACTGTCTACATGGAGACGGAAGTCGATGCGCCTGGCCAATGGGCATTCCACTGCCACCTTTCTTATCATGCCGATACCGGCATGTTCCGCAAGATCGTTGTCGAGGGCGGGCCCGGTGAAAAGCGGGTGCAGTCTACGTCACCCAAATACACGGGGGGTTGAGCCGATGCGCAAACCTCTTCTGGCAGCCGTCGCCTTGGTAACCATGACAGGAGCGGGCATCAGCCCTGGGATGGCAGAGCCGCCGATCTGGGGCATTCAGGTTGAGCAGCTCGAATACCGCATCGGCGACGCCACCGACGTATTCGCGTGGGATTTCGATGCGCTTTACGGAACCGACGAACTCAAACTCGTCTGGCGCAGCGAGGCGGAATACGCGATAGAGGAGGATGGCTTCGAAACGTTGGAGAACCAAATCCGGCTGCAGACGCCGATTTCCGATTTCTTCGATGCGGTTGTCGGGTTCCGGGCGGACACGCCAAAGGGTCCGGACCGGTTTTCCGGCGTCATAGGCGTGAAAGGCCTGGCGCCGCAATGGTTCGAAGTCGATCTGGACCTATTCGTTTCGGACAAACCGTTTGTCCGGTTCGAGGTTGAGTACGAGGCGTTGATCACCAATCGGATCGTCCTTGTGCCCAGCTTTGAGATCGACCTGCCGTTTACGGATGATGCGGCGCGGGACATCGGCGCGTTCGGGCCGAAGATCGAACTGGGCGCGCGACTGAGTTATGACCTGATCGACCGGGCGGTCTCACCCTATATCGGCGTTCACTACGAGCAAGTGTTCGGCGAGACGGCCAATCGCGTCAGTGCGTCCGGCGAAGATACGGGCGCTGTATTCTTCGTCATCGGCACCCGCATCTTGTTCTAGGGCGTCTCCCCCGGCAGTCATTGCGCTGCCGGGGCTTTTCGTTCGTCTTTCGAGTTAGAAATGGTCGATTCGATCTACACTGCCGCCGCGGAAAAAGCCGACCAGCTTCTACATCAATTGGTCCATGAGATCGGCCATGCTATCGGCGCTGAAGCTGGCGCGGACGCGCCGGCATGGATGCATCACGTGATGCATTTGGTGTTGCTTTGGGCGCCCGCCGCGCTGCTAGCGCTTTTGGCTTTCTCTCTTTCCGTCTGGCTGTGCAAACAATACCGACGACGACAACGCCGTCGGGCTCGCCGGACAGTGCGCGAGATAGCCGAGGTTCGCGGATTCGAGCGCGGAATTTATCGCTATGTCCTTCGCTGGTCGCGGCAACAGCAGATTTTTCTTGTTCTACTCGGACTGGTATCGATGCCAGTGCTATACGCAACCTTGGAGTTGCCGAAGCTGATTGTGAACAATGCGATCGAATCCGGCCACTTCCCGGTTTCGGTTTACGGCGTGGAATTCGACCAGCTTTCCTACCTCTATTTTCTTTGTGGCTTGTTCCTCTTAGCAATATTGGTTAACGGCAGTCTGAAATTTGCCTTAAATGTCTACAAGGGTCGGGTTGGTGAACGGATCCTCCGGCGATTACGGTTAACGATCTACCGGCGATGGCGCGAGGGCGCGGGCGGCGAGCGCCGGGGCGAAGTAACGCCCATCATCGCGCAGGAAGTTGAGCCGATGGGTGGCTTTGCGTCTGACGCTTTCGCCGTACCGATGTTTCAAGGTGGCGTGTTCGTAACTATTCTTGCTTTTATGTTCGTGCAGGATCCGATCCTCGGTGCTGCGGCTTTGACTCTACTACCGGTGCAACTTGCCCTCATTCCCCGTTTGCAGAGGCGGGTCAACCGCCTGGCAAGACAGCGTGTCGCCGCGGTGCGATCACTCGGCGGTAAGCTTGGCGAGGAGACAGGGCCACTCGGCCAAGGGAGCCCTTTAGAAGTCGGGCGAACTTTGAAGCGTATTGAGACTATTCGTCGGGAAACGTATCTTGCAAAGTTCTTTATGAAGGCCCTGATCAATTTTCTGACGGCCTTGACGCCATTTTTCTTTTACTCAATCGGCGGATACCTCGTGATTGAAGGCCGACTTTCGCTAGGTGCATTGGTTGCCGTGCTCGCCGCGTATAAAGACTTTTCCGCCCCCCTTCGCGAACTGTTCCGATACTACCAGCAATCGGAGGACGTTCGCATACGCTACACTGAAATGCTGCGCTATCTCTCCGCCGGCAATGGGGACACAAAGACATTGAAGGCTCTCACTCAGAGCGACGTTCGCAAAAGCAAGATCGGCATTCGGCCGGCTTACCAACCGCAATCTGCGCTGCCGTAATTGCAGCGCCAAAACTGGAGTGACAAACCATGCTTCGCCGAACATTCCTTTCATTGTCCCTAGCCTTAGCCGCCTTTCCGGCGACAGCGGCGGCCCCGTTAGCCGAAATGTCGGTCTTCAAGTCTCCTACCTGCGGTTGCTGTAGCGCCTGGGTCGATCATATGCGCGAAGCCGACTTCGAGATCACTGTGCAGGACGTCGATCAGGACAAGCTGTACCGATTGAAAGAGCGACTTGGCTTGGCACCGGAACACTGGTCATGTCACACAGCCTTTGTCGGCAGGTACTTTGTGGAAGGGCATGTGCCGGCGTCAGATGTCAAACACCTTCTGCTGACACAGCCCGATGTGCGAGGATTAACCGTTCCGGGAATGCCGATTGGGTCTCCAGGCATGGAAATGGGCGATAAGCGGGAACCCTACGATACCTTCTCTATTCGGATGGACGGGGCACCGGAGGTATTTTCGCGTCATCGTTGAGGTTCGGTAGGTGTAGGGTTGAATAATGACCTTATCTGGAACTCGATGCTTCGCAAAATGCCCGCCGGCCGTCTCACCATTTCCGGTCGATCAGGGCTTTGAGCGTAGCGTCCGACACAGCGCCGATGAACCGCTAACACGACTCAACTCGTGGAAAACCCGAGTTCGCAACACCGTTAGATCTGGCAGAGATCAGCATACCGATCTCTCATCCAACGTTTTTAGCAGCTCATCATCAGAAATCCGTGCGTACTGCATCGAGTAGCTCGCATTCTTGTGCCCAAGCTGGCGCTGCACGGCGGCCATGTTACCGGTCCTGGCGATCAGGTGCCGCCCCATGGCGTGCCGGGCCGAATGCGGGGTTTTGGCGTCCACGCCCGCCAGCTCGCGCACCTCGTTCCAGATGCGGTTGACGGCGTCGACGGTGAGCTTGTTGCCTGCGCGTGGGTTATCGGTGGCAGGCAGGAACAGCGCCTGCGAAGCCGGGCTCTCATCCCTGCCCCGCTCCTGTTCCAGATAGTCGGCGATCGCCGCCGCACCCTCACGGCTGATCTTGTAGGGATGGGCAACACCACCCTTTTCCAGGACGCTCAATGTCCGCGTGCCCGGATCGAAGCCCTCCAGCTCGGCGTTGACGATGCCTGCCCTGCGCATGCCGGTTTCAATCAGAGTGTAGACGATCGCCCGATTGCGCCAGGGCCGGTACCAGGGATGCATCGGACGTTTGTCCCCTGCCCTATGCCGCCGCCGGTCTTTGGAGCGTCCGCCGACAAGCGGCAACAGATCGGCAGCATCAAGCAGCCTACGCCGTTCGCCTTGGGTCAGCGCGCGCTGATCGATCAGCAGCGTGGTAGTCGGTAGGGCCGGGAGCTTTTCGGTCGGATGGCCGAGCGGCAGCGGCGCGTGTTGATGGACGAAGCTCGCGAAGGTTTTCAGGTGGGCGATGATGCGGTTGATGGTGCGGTCTGCCACCTGGCGCTTGCCGTCTTCGCGCCGCTCGCTGCGCAGCGCCTCGATGAAGGCGCGGGAGAGCCGGGGCGTCCAGGCCGGACGCAAGTCGTGGCCCTCTTCCAGGATCATGAAGCGAAGGAAGCGCTCCAGGTCGCGGCTCTGCACGGCGCGAGACGAGTCCGCCGTGGCGACGCTGAAGCGGAAATACCCTTCCAGCCAGACCGCAAGCCGGTCGTTATCGTCCAATTCCACAGCCTTGGCGACTGCGTTTCCCTTTCGTTGCACAATCTGGTTCATGAATACCCTCACTTTCAATATCTCATAGTATCAAATCAGACCATTTCGTCCAACGAAAGGTGTGTTTCGTCGGACAGGTTGGTCGCCCGCTTCAGACCCTGCGGGTGATGCCCAGCTCGCAGCATTCATTGAGGACCGCGTGCGCGAGCGGCTTGTGCAGCTCGGGCGGCAGCTCAACCGCCTGCTGCCAGGTGCCATCCGGGTGGTGTCAAAGCCGATTGAAAAATCCTCAAAAGTACCGGAGTAACAATTCCTACTTTTGTGTTCCGGTGATCAGTCGAAATAGAGATCGGCACTCCCATTTTTCGGTGAGCGGCCTTTGGAGATCCGGCAGTAATTATCCATTAACCCTGCAAAGCTACGCGCTTTATGGCGGCCTTCAACAAAACCCTTTAAAACCTTCATGAACGCTCGAATGATCTGACGCCCGCCTTTCCACGGAGAATCGATTTGAAGATACCTGCATATTTATTCCGTACTCGATCTATTATCTCAATGTTATTCATCATTATACTCGTATCTTCTGTATGGTTGGTGTTTCCTCGGACTGGAGATTTTTTGATTATTGTCCGGCCTGAAGCAATAAGCGAAGATAATTTACATGTTAAGACCGTACGGAATGGCAAATTACTAGCTGATCAGCGCGCGATTATCGCCGCTAAGATTGGCTCAATCTTCAACTCACGCAGCCGCGTTACGATTCTCAATGAGCCCATTGGACCTACCTCTATCGAAGACTTGATTGAAATTTCGCATAGCATTATTTTCAAAAATGATTATGTTGAATTTAGTTTTGTTGCGAACATTACTTCTATAATAAGCGCTTGGATCGGGCGTATTACTGAGAAATCCACATCGCGTTTACTAATCGAAGATTGGCGTGAGGATGCCGCTCCACTATACGCCATCTCTTTTCGCCTGTATGGGGGCGACGGTCGCGTATTACATGACCCAACAATGTCAGAGCCGCAACTACATGCCGCAATATCTGATTTCTTCGTAGAAACAATATATCGAGATATAAATAATTGTGATGTTAGTATATGTGTAGCTGACATTCAGCCGAATCGGGTGACAATTGAACGATACCGCAGTATCCTGAAAGCATTTCCACTTCTCCATGACGGCGGTATCTGCACAGGGCTTCAATCGGAAAAGGCTTGCATCGGCAGAATACGAGATGAGTTGAGCATTATGGCACAGGAAAAACGTAGCTCTGCTACAGATTTTCTTAGATTCCTAACGGAAATGTTATCTTTACGATCCCAATTCCGAGGCGAGGTTAGGTCAAGTGACCTTACAAACTCACTAGATGCAGCAATCCAAAGCATTTCATCCGCAAGGCAGAATAGCCCTTTCTTTGACGAATTATTCGATGATCCTGTCAGGTTTTCTGAATTTCTCGAAGAAAATAGGCTTTCTGAAATAGGACTTACTACTGGTTTTATCAAAGATTATGTCCATTTTGCCAATGGACGCAGCGCGATGCGTCAGGCGCGCTATGCAGATGCTTTATCAGAGTTCGATTCTGTCATTCCGTCGTCGCCGGATTGGTTTCAGCCATATGTTGAATATTTCAGAGCAACCGCTGCGCTGCGAAGCGCAGTGTTGTCAGCGGACAGCCTCACGGAAATAATGGATGTTCACCAAGACGGATCACCGGAAATCATTTCTGATACTATTCATCAATCATTTTCTCTCAGTAATATCGCGTATTTTGCAACGCAGTTTGAGGGTGAGGTTTCTGAAGAAGAGCGTCGAAAAGCTCTAGACATATCTTATCGTATATATGTATTGCTTAATCCACGACTGTCAGGCACTGATCGGACTTCAGTGAGCCTTCTCTATCAGAGAGTACGATACGGACTTGGCGATGAGACCACCTCTGCGGAGGCTTTGAGCGAGGGCAATAAGATTGTTCGAAGTCTGCCCAATCGCTCGCCCGATCCCTATAAGGAGTTCGACATTCGCACCAGCCTCATGACAGGGGTCGCTTGGTACTCTTCTACTCTGCAGATAGGCATGGGACGGAGACTTGCAGAGCGCGCTGTAAGAGCAGACCCGAATAACTTTTTGGCAATTCTGAACAATCCTGAGTACTCTGGGCTGAAAGGTACAAGTGTTGACGCCTACGGAGATTGGATAGATAAACTGCGCGATATTCGAAAGGAAGGTACGCAATGATTTCATCATTAAAAGCCGGCTGTTGCTGGCTAACCGTCGGGATCATAACATTCCCAAGCGTCCTGATGGCAGACGGCTACCCAATATGCTGGGTAGCTGAGCAAATAAAAATGCACGGCGATCAAGAGATTAAAGTCGATGTTTCTGCATCGATCAAAGATCAAAATTTTGCCTCAGAATGTATGAAACGCCACCTAGATCGATGGGCAAGTGGAGATATTTACGTCACTCGTGATCAAGAGTATTTGCAGTCATTGGAAAATCTTCAGAATCTTGATGTCAATTTTATTGTAACGGACGACCTTCGACCATTAGGTAACACGAAAATTCAAGTTATGATGTCTAGTATTTCCGACGTAGATCCGAAAATTAATACAACTAGTGATTTTAAAACTGATTATCAAGTACTTTTAGTAGCAAAAATGAGTGACAGTGGTGCTGAATATATTGGAAACGAAAAATGGCAGCCGGGACTTAAGGAACTTAAACCACTCGCGTTGTCACAATCTGGGGCAGATTCTGCACAATACTTTAGCGTATACAATGTAAATTGCAATTAGATAGAGAAGTTATTCTAACAATTATTTCCAAAACTTGCTATCCAACCGATTCACTGGTCGTCCGCTAAATTCGCGTGATTTATTCTGTTTCAAAATGCAAATGACTAACTTGTACAACGAAAGGCACGTTTCGTCGGACAGGTTGGTAGAATGGCGCCAACACTACGCAGATCTCGATCTCACGATCGTCTAATGAAACTGATGGTGCGGCGCGTATAGGCTTCTAGCTCGGAATCGTTGATTAACTCGGTCGCATAAGCACTGTTCGTGTCGTGATGATAGCGGTTTGCATAATCGAGCAATGCTCGAAGCTCCAAAGTATGCCGCCGGCTCATGATTTCATTTGGCGTATCAAGAACTCTCTCACACCGCCCGTAAAAACGACCAAGCATGCTGCCTGGTGGAAAATCGTTCGAGTATACCACTCGGCAGTACGCTTCTAGCATTGGCCGAAGACTTTCTGCCACTCGACGTTCCATAGCGGGATCCGCGTTATCAAGATAAGAGACAGCATCTGAATACCGCCTGTCGTGCTCCGATATTAGATCTGCATTCACGTCCCATGTAGCGAGTGTTGATCCTTGCCCCGCCCGCCGAACCTCTAAGAGTCTGATTCAAAAGTTCAGTTGCAATAGCAATACCTTGCGAGGCGGCGGGTCATCAGGCGGATGCTGGCGAGGTAGGCCCATGCGGTGGAGCTTTCGATGGTAGTCTCCCAGTCTTTGGCCAAC
>Ga0206129_10003163_pt1 | contig 19332 bp, 9 predicted proteins | sample Helgoland_Spring_8_FD_148616 | JGI IMG/M metagenome (GOLD analysis project Ga0206129, IMG submission 148616) | Pelagic subsurface seawater microbial communities from Kabeltonne, Helgoland, North Sea - Helgoland_Spring_Bloom_20160502_2 | ecosystem: Environmental > Aquatic > Marine > Epipelagic ...
CCAGCACCAGCACCAGCACCAGCACCAGCACCAAATCAGGGATTAAATATTATTATATCAAATGTAGAAAGAACTGTTACAAAAGGTTCTAAAACAGAATATTACATATCACTTTCACAAGCACCCCATGATAAAGTGTTGATTGAATCGCAAATAACAAATGATAATATATCTATTACTGCTATAAATGGTATTCATCCTATTGTTGATTTTTCACCGAGTGATTGGACAACCCCAAAAAAAATGATAATTCATTCAACTAATGATTTTAAATATACAGGAGATCAAAGTTTTCAAATAACTCATTCTATTGTAAGTAATTATACATCCTATAATAATTATGCTATAAACAATTTAACATTAAATGTTGTAGAAACAAATGATGTATCAATTATATTATCAAAGACAGTTATAAATACACATATTAATAATAACAAATCGTATATCGTGAAGTTGTCTTCTATACCATATGACGATGTAACAATTAATCTAAATTATGACAGTACATTGACTTTAAATGCGAATAGCATTATATTTACTCCTCAAAATTGGAGTGATCCACAAGAAATAATTGTTTCTGGAAATTCTGAAGGGACCTACAATATAACACATACAATCAGTTCAAATGATAATGATTATAATAATTTATCAAAAATAGTAACTATTAATAACAATAATAACAGTAGTCAATATGATGAAAATAATAAAATAGTTTTTTATAAAAAAAATGAGGAGAACACATATAATGTAATTCATTCTTTGTCAATGTTAAATAAAATAGAAACATATTCAATATATATGGCATTAGTGGAAATACCGTTAAATTACGTAACCGTTAAATTATATTTCGATAATAATATAATTATAACGCCGGATTCAGGTGCAAGTATACTGGTTAATTCACCAGGATATTTAGAATTATTAATTCTAAAAGATAATTGGAATAACCATATAGAACTAAAATTAAATTGTGATTTGTCAATAACTGAATTAACAACAAAAAATATTACAATTGATACAATTAGTAATGACTTTAATTTTAATCGTAATAATAACGACCCTTTTGCTCTATCTATAAATAATTTATTACCAAAAACATATATGATGCACACTGTACCATTGTCATTTTATACAGATAAAGATAGTTATTTTGTAAATGAAACTGTATCTTTAATGGTTCATCAACCAAGATTAAATGATTTTTATGAATATCATAAAGATTTGTACAATGATAGAGTCTTTCATATTGAAATATTAGATAAAAATAGAAATATTTTATTGACATATAATGACATTAAAGGCAAACAGCAAAGATATAAAGATATGTCATTTGCCGAAGGTTGTGACTGGGAGGAATGTTTTAATTTTCAAATACCCGAATATTTTACATCAGATATATATGGAATAAGAATTTTCCAAGGAGCTGGAACTGAATATAACGATCAATTTTGTATACCTATAGTAGTTAAGCGAAATGATAAAAACATAAAATCTGATATTTTAGTATTATCTAACACATGGACCGGACACGCATATAATACGTGGGGGGGTCTAGATGGTGAAATAGGTTTGTATAAGTGGAACCCGTTGAATCATAGTGTAAATGAAAAATATAAGGATAATGGTGTAGCAAGAAGTTTAAAAATAAGCACACAACGACCTAATTCTAGGCAGTATTCTAAATATTATCAAAATAAAGATCGCGACAATACAGGAACTAATATAAGTCATTTAGTAGAAGCTGAAAAATTATTATTGAGATGGTTAGATAGTAATTCGTATGAATATGATATGATTTGTGATTTAGATTTACATGAAAATCCAGAAATAATAAATAATTACAAAATTTTCATATTAAATGTTCATCCTGAATATTGGTCATATGAAATGGTAAGTGGATTAAATAATTATATAATGAAGGGAGGTCATTTAATGTATTTAGGCGGAAATGCATTATGGTGGAAAACAACATTTAAAAATAATCAATTAGAAGTACGAAAAGATACAACTTTGCATGATCATACGGATGAACAAGGAGGTCGATGGAATTCGACACCTGGTACAGATATATTTCCTATTCCAAAACCACATAATATATTAGGTATTTTGTATCATTCCGAATCTTATAATAGAGATATTTATTACCCCTATAAAATTAGTAAACCAAATCATTGGATCTTTGAAAATATAACTGATTCAATAATTGGAACAAAGAATACGAATGGTGATAATATAAATAACGGTGCTTCAGGATGGGAAGTTGATAAAGCAACTATAAGTGATGAATATATAATTGCGTCAGGTGAAGCACCTTCGGGAGTAACTCATGAAGGAGATATGATATATTATGAAAATTCAACCAATGGTAAAGTATTTTCAGCAGGGTCGATTGTGTATACCGGTTCCTTGCTTGTCGATGACAATATATCTCAAGTTACAAAAAATGTAATTAATAAATTCTTATTATAATTAATATTGTGTAAAAGTATATAGTATGACTTTTAATAGTATTTTAGAAGGATATACAAACAAAAAAAGTTATTATCATGGAGAAACAGTTGACATTATGGTTAATTGTCCTTTAGTAAAAGATATTGGAACACATACAACCAAAACTACAACTTATAATTTAGAAATATATGATATGAATAAAATAAAAATATTTTCAGAAATGAATATACCTGGAATTCAACAACAATATACACTTAATTCGTTCGCAGAAGGTTGTAATTGGAAGGTTTCATATAAATATACTATTCCTGAAAACCTAAAGTCCGGTAAATATATTATAAAAATGTATAATACTAGTGAAAAATTTCACATGGTTTTTGTTGTTAAAAATAATTCAAGTAAAAACGAAATTGTTGTTTTATCTAATGTAAATACTGATAATGCATATAACTATTGGACCGGAACAGAAAATAAATGTAGTTTATACAAATGGTCTAGTTCGTTAACGAATACAAATATCGTTGAAAAATATAAAAGTACAGGAGCGACTATGTCTCATTATGTATCATTTGAACGACCAGATTATATCGTTTCATATAAAGTGAATTCATGGTTCGTAAAGTCACTAACACAAACGCATTGGGACCCGCGCATTACAGGTGAATATCGTTTATTACATTGGTTAGACGAAAAAAATTATGAGTATGATGTAATAACAGACATTGATCTAGATGAAAATCCAAACATTTTGAATAATTATAAAATATTAGTGTTACATTGTCATGCTGAATATTGGTCTAAAAATATGCTACAAGGATTATACAATTTTACTCAAAATAAAGGGAATTTAATAAACTTATCAGGAAACGCACTTTACTGGAATTGTACAATTAAAAATGGTCAAATGGAAGTTAGAAAAGATGGGTCGCAACATAGTCATACAAACGAAAAAGGAGGAAAATGGGAATACCTACAAGATGAAATATATCCACTTCCTATACCTGAAAAAATTACAGGATTAAGATTTATGAGAGGTTCATGGAGTATATTATCACACCGAATATGGGGAGGATATAGAATAAAACAACCAAATCATTGGATTTTTGAAAATGTTAATAAAAATTATATAGGTGAAGAAAGTTTAAACGCGTATACTGATTCAAATTTACAAGGAGCATCGGGATGGGAATATGATAAAGTATACGATCCAAATTTACAACAATATATAATCGCACAAGGATACATTGTGAATAAAATATACAATGGAAATGATATGATATATTTTGAAAATAATGGAAAAGTATTTTCAACAGGTTCAGTTACTTTCACTGGTGCTTTACCAGTTGATAATAATATATCAACTATTTTAATGAATGTAATAAATAACTTTTTAATGTAATAAATGTAATTAATGTATTCTATATATTAATTACATGTAATTCTTATTTATTTAAATAATACAATAATATAAATGAAAATAATAATAGTTGTTGGTACAAGACCCCAATTTTTGAAATTAGCACCATTATCAAAATTTCTGGAACTAGAAAAAATCGAACATATTATTGTTCATAGTGGACAACATTATGACAAAGAAATGTCTGACAATTTATTTAAAGTATTAAACATAAAAGAACCTGATTATTTACTTGAAAAAAAAGGAGAAACAAATATTCAGTATTTAGGTAATATGATGAATGAAATAGAACAAATATGTTTAACAGAAAGACCTGATAAATTAATAGTATTTGGCGATTGTGATACTACAATAGCTGGAGCAATAGTTGCTAGAAAACTTAAAATTTATTTAATTCATATTGAAGCAGGTATGAGAAGTTATAATAAAGATATGCCCGAAGAAATAAATCGAGTAATGACTGATCATATATCGGATTTATTACTTTGCTCTACACAAGATAGTGTAGAAAAATTAAAAGAAGAGAACATTACACAAAACGTTCATTTTGTTGGTAATTTACAATTAGAATTATTGAAAAGTGTATGCGAGACATATAATGATAAACGTGTTTTAAATGAAAATAAATTAAGTGAAAATAATTTTGCGTTAATGACAATTCATAGAGAATATAATACTAATGAAAAAATGCTTAATCTGATATTTCTAGAATTAGAAAAATTAAATATAGATATAGTATTTCCAGTTCATCCACGAACCATGAATATTGTAAACAGTAAAAATATACATATACCAAATAATTTAAAACTTATTAAACCTGTTCATTACTTAGATATGACAATATTAGAAAGAAATTGTAAGTTTGTTATTACTGATTCCGGTGGTATACAACCTGAAGCATGGTATTTGAATAAGAAATGTATAATTATGAGAAGTGAAACAGAATGGATAGAACCTTTAGAAAATCACAATAATATACTCTATGATTATAAAACACCATTATACAATTTTATTAATAACTTTTTAAAAGTTCAAATAGATGAAGTTGATGTTGATTGTAATGTAAGTGAAAAGATTTTATCGAAATTGATTTAGAATGTTATGAATAAATATCTAAAGATAATTATATAATATTTATGGAACATAGTACAAAAAAAACAATATTTTTTCTTCATTGTAAAACTCCAATTATAAAACCGATATCAGGTGATCAAATAACTGAAATTAGTATAATGAAATGTTTAAGTATATACTATGATATTTACTATAATGATCAACTGATAGATTTAACTAAATCAGATTTTGGATTAACAAAAAAAACAATTGGATTACCAACAAGAAAATATGATTATTATTGGATACGAAATAATGATAAAATATTATTAAATTGTCCAGGTATTAAAATAAGATGTGGTGCTCCATATACAGAAGATTCCTATAAAAAAACAGATATTATAATTTGTTATTCGAAAAGTTGGGAAGAAAAATTAAATAATTATAATAATGAATATATTAAGTCAGGTGAATTATATCCTAATTCTCAAATAATTATACCTAAAAACACAATGACTGTATATCAAACAATAGAAAATCGTTTTTATGATCGAATAACTGACTTAGAAAAAATTTTATTTAGAAATAAAATGGTTGGTGCTAATTGTGATCTTTTGATAGGACATTTTGGTAGACTCAGTAACACATGTTATCCAAAGCATTTATTACCTGCGTTTGATATATTATGCCAAAAGTATCCTAATAAAAATTTAAAAATATTATTTTGTGGAAAACCAGGACATTTTAAAGTTGATATTAAAACCAAAAATCCAAATGTTATTATAGATAAAAAGGGGATAAATCATGAGGATATTCATAAATTTATACAATCATGTGATTTAATAACGAGCGATTATAATTCACCAACTGCTGATTGGGGAGGGTGTATGCATATTCTTGAAGGTATGGCTTGTGGAATTCCGGTGTTATGTGGTAATTTTGATGTAAGAAACGAACAATTGGGAACTAATTATCCATTTTTTTGGGATAAAAATGGATCTGATGATTTAATTATTCAACAAATATTAACTATATTAGAACAAATTATGAATAAACAAATCGATATACGTCATATTTGCGAAGAGTTAGTAAAGAAATCTAAAAAATATACAACTGAAGTTATAGCAAATGATATATATAATAATTTGGAAAATATTTCATGTAAGTAATAAATTACAATTACTAATTACTGCGTATTAATTAGTAATTAATAAAATTATATTATAGTTATTAGACATCAAAACATGCAGGTTCCACCATATCTTCTTCGGTCAATACGTCCTTCTTCACACTTAGGTCGTCATTCATTATAGTCATTAATTCCATGATGGGAAGGTCCATAACGTTATCAGAATCCTTTTCTGCGTCACGACGGCGCTCTTCCTCCTCGAGGGTTTCGCGATTGACACGGTCTACATCAAAATATAAACATTCATCTGTCATGTCAATGCTATTCAATACTTTATTTCTTATTTCAGCATCGGATGTACCTATAGATTCTGATTCAATCATAATTTTATCAATAATGTCATCAACCGCATTATTTAAAATACTATTATATTCACTGTCAGACATTGTAACTATCCGTTTATTGTTAAAAAATATATTATTTGCCAACCAAGGTATACTATTTATATCATCACCATTATGAATACATTTAATACCACATAATCCCAATTCTTTTACTGTATTTGCGTTTCCATCAAAACCAACTAATCTTAACCCAATAAAGCAATTTTTATAAGCATTGAATGCGTTCTCAAAATATTGTATATTTTCATCCGTAATATTTTTTTTACGGATATTAGCGCTTTGTATCTGTTGTTTATTACTACCAACTATGTAAAAATCAAACTTATCTTTTAATCTTAAAAATACTTGTTGATAAACCCTAGAACCATAGTATATTGGATTAGAAACTGAGGTGTATATTAAAATTCCCTTTTTTTTGGTAACTAGATGCATATTGGTATTGAGAGTCCAACCAACTCTATGATAATAATTTTTTATCCCGTTTTTATCCAACACATCTTTAATAAATTTTGATATTGATATTACTTTGATATCATTATTATCAGAATTAGATTTTAAATAACTTATAATATTTTCTACATGTTGAGGAATATGTATATCATTCAAATCCGTACCACAAAAACATAATATCTTTTTTCCTACATGATCTTTTATAGCTTTTATTTCACGTGGAACATTGTAAAATCCGAAGAAAAATGTTGGTAATGTGGGATCGGTGTATGTATCTAAAGATAAGGTTTCTTTTATTTTTTCATAAAAAAATTTTACACAGTTACTACTCCATATTTGTGATGTGCGATTAAAAACAGTTCTTATTTTTTTTAAAATTGAATCTGGTATGTATTCATTCATAGATGTATATCCATACTGTTTATATGTTTCGTTGGTACACATAATATATGCTGGGTTTACGTTATTATAAAAACATTTCGCTCTTGAAAGTGAAATTGTATTACATCCTTGCGTTTCAAATGAATATTTCCATTCATCTGGGTATTTATCATCAAAAAAGGCAATGTTTTCATAAGTCATTTTCTGATATTCTAGAACTGTTCTAAGTATATTATCTATTTTTTTATTCACAAAAATTGTAAAAAGATAAGACATATAATCAACATCTTTATTAATTCTATAAGCATTTTTCAATAGGGTATATACCCTTTTATTTGGTTTATTTATATTTGTACCATCGAAAAATAGTTTTGATAGATCAGATAAATTCACGAAAAATCCTTTTTTTTGCGCTGATAATAAAACATTTTCATTATTAAAGTGTTCTATATGAATTTTTAATCGATTCGGTGATGAATAACCATCAGAATCATGTAGAACAAGAATATTAGATTGCGATAAATATAACATAGAAATCCATTTATCAACTAGAAAAAATGAATCAAATATATCTAAATTTATATTAATGTAAACAATTTTTTTACACATTTTAAAATATTGAAAATATTCTTTTACAAGTTCTCTATTTTCATTATTTTCTTCAATAACAATTAACTCCCAATTTTCTTCAACAGTTTGTAATTTTAATGATTCTAAAGCCAACCAAAGAATTTTTTTTGATTTGAAACATGGCAATCCAACAGTTATTTTAATATTATCATGATCTTCTTTACAACGTATAAAATATGTTTCAGTTTCAACATCACCTTCTGTTTTTTTTATATTTTCTAGAATTTCTTTATAATATTTTTTTGTACATGATTGAAAATTTTTCAAAATAGTCCATTGACAATCTTGAGGATAATAATTTATTTGAGGTATATACCATTCTACAGTATGTTTTGTATATAGTTTTGTTCTTGAAACTGATATGTTATTGAATCCATCTGTACATAAACTGTGTTTCCAGTTTTCTGGATCAATTTCATCATCAGTAAAAATTATTTTTGTAGTTTCTGGTCTATAATTAGTCATCGAAACCATAGATTTAAAAACATATCCATCAATTCCTTTATTTTTCGGTATAATAGGAAACTTTATATTCTTAACTAATGCTGTTCTCAATGCCATATTTAAATGTGTTCCCGAAACTTTCACGTCTTCATTTGGTTCAACTTGTTCATCAAACAATGCGTTCCATGAAACAGGTTCTCTTTTATATCCATCATATAATAACCATTTATTATTTGTAGTATCATAAAAATACCCTTTTGGTTGTGTTGAATAATAACACATATCATTTTTAAAATGTTCATAGTGAATATGAAGTCTTTTGGGTGAACTATAATCATCAACCGCTTGTTTTACAAAAATTTTTGAATTTACATCACTTATTTTTGCCATATTTATCCATTTTTCTAATAATGTGTAATAAGAAAGTGCTTTAATTTTGTTAAAATCCTCTTTTTTGTAAAACGCGTCGCTTTCTGATAATGTTTTATAAATAATTCTAACACATCCTGGTAATTTATTTGCATACGATTGAACAATTTTTTTAGAAACACCATCTTCTTCAAAAACAATAAGTTCCCAAGCAAAATTAATATTAACTTGTTTCATTAAAGAATTAAGCGCAAACCAAATAATTTTATCACCATTTAAAGAAGGTATTGCTACGGTTAATTCAATGGGTTTTGTATTTTTTGTGTGATTCCACCACCAAAATTTTTCATTTGTTTCATCATATGTATACATAGATCTTGGTGTAATAGTTAAGTTAAATTCTGACAACATAAACTCACGTTGATTGAAATATAGTTCTGTATTGTTTTTATCTCCTGCTCTCTGCATTGCCTGAGATTTTTTATCATCTCTTATATAATCCCATTCTACTTTGTTATTGAATGACATACATTTTATTCCATGTTTAATAATAAGTTTTATCCATAAATGCCAATATGAACAATTTCCATATTTTTCATAGTTAAATTCCAATGGTTCATTTAATCTGGATAAATCGATTGTAGCACAATCATTAATAAAATTAGATTTCAATAAATTATTAAGGGTCATTTTTGACTCAGAAAAATTAAAGGGCACGTTCTTATCTGGGAATATAGAATTATATTTACTAAAACAAAATATTGATTTGTATTTTTTGATATGTTCAATTTCATTATAAGATTTTGATGGATATATTTTATCGTTTGAACTAAAATAACTAAAATACTTTGTTTTTACTTCTTTTAATGCTTTGTTTAACTGAAAAAAAATGCCTTTTGGACCTTTTCCTGGATGTTCACTTAATTTACTTATAACTAATTGTACATTTGGGTTTTCAAGTTCATTTACAAATTCAATAGTTGGATCATTTTCAACAGTTGAAACTATAACGGTTACATTTACAAATATTTGATTTAAACAACCGTGAATACTGGTTAAAAAATCAATTTTGTCCGGTTTATACGAATTAATAATAATTGTTATATCTTCTATACTTCCCCTATATTTTAATGATTTTTTATATGCGTTTATTTTATCAACCTCTCTAGGGAAATGACTGTGTGTTTTACAACAACACGTCATTAAAACATTTTCTACAAATTTTATTTGATTTGGTTCAAGCAATACAAATGTTCGATATACATAGTCGAATCCTTCGCAACCTATAGAAGTTGTGTTAAAATTACCCAGTTTTTCTATAGCTATTCTAGTCCACGCACTAACCGCGACGTTATTGTTATAATTTATCTTTAAATCATTAGCATCTTTATAAGAACTTCCATTAATATCAGCCCATTTTTTTCCAGGAAATCGTTCATAAAAATTAGCATATACAAATTCTACACCAGGAGAAAAACTTGTTAATATATTATTTATAAAACCTTGATAATATTCATCACAATCAGACATCCATGTTAAATGGGTAAATGAGTTGTTTACATGAAAAAAATTTAACCCAATATTTAAACATTCACCTTTACCTAAAGTTTGCGTATTTTCAATAAAAAAAATATTACTATTATCATGTTTTGTTTTCAAAATATCAAATTCCTTTTTAACATGTATACTTGAATTATTATTGATTAATAATAACCCCCAATTTGGATTCTTTTGTGACATCATGTATGCTATGATCTTATTACAAGATTGGTTAAAAATAGGACAAACACATAAAATGCGTTTCTCACCAGAATCACTAGTTGTAGAAGTAAAGTTCAATTTCATATATATATTGTCATTATTTTTTTCTTCAGATGAATTTTTTATTCTATAAATACCAAAGGATGGATGATAAGTAATAGTTTCTATTAATTCCATAGATGAATTGAACGAACCGTTTTGATGACATTGCTGTATTTTCTCTATCATTTTTGGACAATCGTAAAAATAAAACTCCCTAAAGTTAAATTCTTCATGAAATATACATATGTTTTGATTCACACATTGGTCTAACATTTTTTTAACATCTGTTTCGTAATCATCATAATGTATCCATTGAAAACAAATATGATGTTTTCTAAATTTTTCCAAATTTGTAAAGTCATTACAAAACACGTAAATTTTATCAAAAAAGGAGTTTATATTATAATAATTATGGGTTGTTTTTGTAACATCCCATTCATATTTTTTTGACAATGTTTTAAACAAGATCGATTTTTTGTCTTTAATGTTCGCCCAAGTCATTTTTTGTAATTTATTTGCATCAATACAACATTTTGGGTGTGTTATGTTGCGATGAAATGTAATATTCAAATATTTTTTAAATACAAAACTCATCCATATATCGTCTATTGCTCGAATATCTTGGGAATATTTCTCGTATTGATATAATTCTTCGAACGAAAATAATTGAATATCTATCATGGAACCTCCTGGACCAAAATAACTCCATTCTTTGACTTCAGGTCTTACCATTTTTTCAATTTCATTATACCATAATGTAGATTTCCAATAATCACATACTTTAAATATTTTTCCATACCAACTTAATGTGCTAAGCGGTTGTGCTTGAATGATCATATTTTCTAACCATGTTTCGCGATAAATTTGATCATCGTCAAATATGACAATATAATCCATCATATGGTGTTGGATAATTTCTTTCACAACACTAATACGACCAAAACAATGTAAATTTTTATTATATCGATGCAAACTAATAGTCAGTTGTTTGTAAAAAGGGTCAAGTAATGAATCCAATTCTTTTTGAGTATTTGTATCCTCATTATTATCCAATAAATGAAGATGTATATTTTTCACAGTTTGTGTTTTTAACATATTTAATACAAGAGGTACATTCTTATTGCGTTTATATGTTGCTAATAATAAATGTATTTCGTTCTTTAATACAGGTATATCCAGTTTAACACTACTTTTTAATTCTACTTTTTCAAAAACGTCATTGTTCATATCATAGTTATGAATATTTTCATGACTTACTTCAAAACAAAGTTGTTTCAAATCAACATTTTCATTACCATGATTCAAAATATGTCGAAATACTCCTACTTTCACAATCCAATAATGTGTTTTGTTTTTATCAAACAATAATATTGGTTTATTGTGAAGAACATATTGATTCATTTTATGTAACCACATTTCATTCAAACTTTTATCCACATCTTCTAATACAATGACAAGATCATTTATAGGCAAATTTTTACACTGTTGTAAAATAGTATGATTTATATTCTGATCAATAGTTACAACGCGTATATAAGGATGAGTAATTGTTATATTTTTTGAACTAATGAAATAAATTGAATAATTGGAATAATATTGTTTGTTAAATTTATCAATTACAGTTTGATAATTTATATTTTCATATAATGGAATAAAAATATGAAAATTATTGTACAAATAGTGTGTCATTTATATATTTATATATTTTAATCATATGTCTTTCTTCATAAATGTTATATTATATGAATGAAATATTTCGGTAAAATAATGTTTTAAACTATTACGTGTTAAAAATAAATCATGTGTTTGTTGATAATTATCTTTGTAATGTTGTATTGCTTTTTTATAGTTGGACTGTTCAACATCTATAATTACAATATCTTTATTTTGGCGTTTAATATAAGGTGTAATCGAGCGAATTTTTTTTTGTATTGCTAGTTTTCGATCTTTATACAGTTTATTATAATGTGATTCTGGATAAATTCCGGAATTATCTTTATTATATACCATCAAACATTCTTCCACTTTTTTATGTTTTCCGTTACATAATTCTAAACAAGCAAAACTTTCAACCATATCAGTAGAACAAGTAATAAATTCATTGTTGTCCATAATAAAATCCAATGGATTGATTTGCTTCAAATATTCGGTTTTTAAAACACGTAAATGCACACAGCGCCATTCGTCTTGTCTATAACTTTTATTTTTGATAACATGATTTGGATAATCAACCAATACCCATGATGCCGGAATATTTTTATTATTTATAAATTCTCTAAAACGCCCATACGTTATGTCCACATTATGCATATTCATAAAACTATTCAAATAATCTAATACATATTCACCACGTAACCAATCATCGCCGTCTAACATTACGCAATATTCATCATCATCACACATATTATACGCAATATAGCGATTAAATGCTTGTCCATATTTTATATCATTTTTTATATATAATATTTTATCTTTGTGATTTTCTGTGAGCTTGTGAAATAATTCATCTGTTTTATCATTGGAATTATCATTAATATAGATCATTCGCCAATGATTATATTTTTGCGACAACATAGAAGAAATGTTAAGTTCTATCCACTTTTCATTATTATAACTAGGAACAATAAAAACAAATCGTCGTTTCATTTGACTATGTTCTATATAATTTGTAATATTTGAACCATTGTATTGATGGACTAGATAATCTTTGTCTAAAATATGGAGTTTTATAATGTGTTCATTTGCCATTTTTTGTAAACCTTCTTCAAACGTAACATGATTCTCTAAGAACCAATTCAATCCATAATTTACAACTTGGTTTCTTAAAATACTGTTACAAATGTATCCACATGTATTATTAGCATTTGTTACATTACATATATTAATTATATCAGCATTTATTTCATTTTCAACTTGTTTCAATAACTTATGATAGTTTTTATGAAAACAAACATCATTGGTACATATTAATACAGGTTTATAATATGTAGACTTTATCAATAAAAATAATTCTATCATTGTTTGAATAAAACATATTTCATTTTCAGTTAAACAATATTCTAATGGATATTCTTCTTTATAATTTTCATAATGATTTTGAATATTTTCTGAATGAACATGATACATAGTATGTAAATTATAGTTTATAGTACATAATTTATTCATTTGATGTCTTATTTCTGCTTTCTTATCAATGCGACTACTTAAATTTAAAATATAAATGGGTATAGACATTTTTAATATAAGAATATATTATAAATTTATTCAAATGAATTATTAAGACACATATATCTTAATCCTGTATTTTTTTTATATATAGGAAATGGACATTAAAAAATGTTTTATAATAAAAAAACTATTTTCTGTAATATTTCTATAGCTAATTATATTACAATCTATTAATTCAGCCAATCCTCCGTGTTGTTCATTTAAAAAACTTATATATTCTGTTATATTGGAAAACTCCCCAGAACATGTTACTGATTTAATATCATCAATTTCTTTTAATAATAAAGCATCACAATAATCATATTTTACAATATAATTTTTTTTATTTAAATATGGTCGTAATAGGTTAAATGACGCACCATCTAAACCTTTATTTTTATTAAAATTATATATAGACCACTTAAATTTTTTTAACAACTTATTACTAATACATCTTCCTAACCCAAGTGGATTGGGATTTCTAACAGGATAATGAGCAGGACACATGTAAAAATAATCTTTACCTATAAATGTATTTGTCCAACATTTTGTTCCAATCATGTCATATCCGGAAGCTATTTTATGTTTACAATAATTAATGTAGTTTCTAGATAATAAGTCGTCACTTCCTGAAATCATAATAGCATCAGGATTATATTTTTCACATGCTATAACCGCACGGTTCCATTTTCTAGATAATGGAAAATTATCAAAATAAACTGCGTCAACGTCAGGATATTTATTAAGAAATTTTTTATCTTCATCGTTAGAATATACAGCAACAATTTTATGTAATGGTAATGTCAATGAATAATCTAAAAATACTTTCAGCAATTTGTGTCTTCCATATACACAAGTAACCATCACAATTTTAACATTTGATTCATAATAAGAATTATTATTAGCATTTTTTTCATAAATGAAAGGACGTTTGGTTATAGGTATATTTGGTATATTTTTATAGGAAAAATATGATTTATTTGTAATAATCTTATTAAACTTATTTAATGAAATCATATTTACTATTATATTTAATATACTTATTACTTCAGTTGACGGAGGTGAATTATTATTAAAATATTTTTTACATATTTCTTCGGGTGTTTTTAAATCATTTAAAAAATGTTGCGTGTAAAATAAGGGAGGAACAGTCTTACATGTATGACAATTATAAAATCCGAAATAATTATTGCCTAATAGTTTTTCAATTTCTTTTCCACGACTACATAATATTGGTCTATTACATAACATATATTCTTGTATTGTAATTGTATGATTCACATGATTTGAATAATCTCTACATGTCGATGCTAATATATCACACATTTTTAAATAATTTAATTTGTCTTTCTCTTCTACTTCAATTATTTTTATCCAATTACAATTAATAATTTTATTATACATATCTGTAGTTATGCCATATTTTCCAACCTTTGGTTTTTGTAATAATAATATTTCTATATTATATTTTCGATTACGTAAAATTTCAACACATGACAATAACGAAACTGGATAATTAATAACTGAAATTTGAGAAGAAATTCCAATAACGATAGTATCTTCTGAAAAATGTTTTTTTTTTAAATTATCTATTTGAGAATCTGATAATTTTGTATAATTTTCTTCATTAACAACCGGTTTGACTAATATTTTTTTTTTCGAATTAATTTTAGTAAAGTCATCGTTGGAAAATACATGCGGATATAATATAGAATTTATATGTGCAATATCAAATAGTAATGATTGAGTAGGGACATTAACTGCTGAAATATCATCATTAAAAAAATTGTTTAAACAATCCATAAACCACTATATATTGTTTACACAAATAATTTATTTCAAATTAAATAATATATATTTATTATGAATATGAAGATTATACAAACCGAAAACAAATTAGGCGAAAGTCCTTTATGGAATCATATGAACCAAACCTTATATTGGGTTGATATTGATGGTTACAAAATAAAACACTATCATGATGAAACAGGAATTATAGAGCACAAAATGGACAAGAAACCCACATGTTTAGCACTTATTGATGAAAGCAAAATGATGGTTGCTTTACAAGACGGAATTGGCATTTATGATTATCGTATGAACTCGTATCATTATTTATCTAAAATTGATGATAAAAATGTGCGCCTAAATGATGGTAAATGTTCTAAAGATGGTGTTTTGTATATTGGGTCCATGTGTAAGAACGATCCGAAACAACCCATTGGGTCCATTTATAAATACCAAAACCAATGTTTGGAAGAGGTCATACCTTCGATCGGAATTTCCAACGGTATTGCTTTCAATAGTGAAAACCAAATGTATTATGCGGATTCGTTTCGAAAAACCATTTTTAACGAATATTCTGTACCAATACATACTTATAAAAATAGTTGTCCTGATGGCGCCACATTTGACGCAAATGACCAATATTATAGTTGTTTATGGGAAGGATATGGTATTGATATGTTCCAAGAAAAAACGAAGGTAGAACATATTGAACTTCCGTGTAAATATACTACATGTTGTTGTTTTGGCGGAGAACATATGAACAAAATGTTCGTAAGTTCTGCTTATAATAATAGCAATGATAATGGAAAAATATATGTGTTAAACAGTGATCAAAAAGGTGTTGAAGAACCTATTTTTGTATACTAAATAAATTATGTGCTTATTCGGTAGATAATTTAACACATGCGCCACCATCAATAAGCAAATTGGCACCATTAATAAAACGGCCATTATTATCGTCCGCTACAAATAATACAAAATTAGCAATTTCTTCAGGTTGTCCCACTTTTCCAAGTAAATGTGATTTTCCCAATGACTCTACTAATTCATCCGATGTTCCACTGCCAACGTGTCCACGTTTTAAACCATCCCGTAACATTGATGTATCTACCGCACCGGGACAAATACAATTAGTACGAATACCAAATTGTCCCAATTCAATTGCTAAATTACGTGTTAATCCGGCAAGTGCTGCTTTACTACCTGCGTAAGCAGCAATTTCATTTGATGTCACTACACTGTGAACTGAACCAATCGTAATAATATTTCCTTTGGATTCTTTCAACATAGACAATCCATGTTTCACAAATAAATAGACGTTTTTCACATTACAATCGAAAGTTTTTGACCATTCGGCATCTTCCATTTCCCAAACGGGTTTACATATTTGAAGAGCAGCATTATTGACAATACAATCTAATTTACCATATTTTTCTTGGACAATATCCATAATTTCTTTTGCTGATTTGTGAGAAGTCAAATCTTTCGAAATATAAGTGTCAATTGAAGGATCGCTAAAATCGTTAGAGCGCGCTACACCTATCACAGTCCATTTCTGTTTATGAAACTTTTTACATATTTCTAAACCAATACCACGTGAAGCACCTGTAACGAGTACAACGCGACCTTTCGAATCTTTATTTAGCACTAATTCTTTGTGTAGTGTTTCGGCTAATATAAAATCAGTTTCTGTATCAATATCGCTAGATTCAATATCATCCATTACAAACATGAATGGTTTGTAACCAATACGATGGTGTTTATTAAACAAAACCTCGCGTTTAAAAATATACAAACAGGAGTTTTCTTCATACAATGGTTCTAAATCTTGGGTCGGAAGCAATTCATTGGGATTATGATTTAGAGCGTTCACTTTTTCATTTTCCAACGTATATAATCGTGTTTGTAATTGTTTTACTGTGAAAAGACTATCATATCCATCTTTTTCTTTTTCTACGAATTGTGAAATACATTTATCAATCGTGTCTAAAGTTAATAATGGATTTGTAACATGGGTTTGTAAAATGATCTCATGATCCAAGTTCAAATCCTGGATGACGTTTTCTAGCAATACATTGGTGGGTGTATTGCCATCCCATAAATGTTCCGGGCGATCATAGACAATAATACGTTCATCATTATAGTCTTTTAGGATTGATTTTACAGTATCACTATTTGTATCAATAACAATTGTGTCCAATGATTTGGATTGAACAATGGTGCTTAATACAATTTTCATCAAAGGTTCTCCATTAAAATCGCGGTAATTTTTGCCAGGAACGCGACTAGAAGAGTGTTTGATGGGAATGATAATACACTTTCTCATTATGAAATAAAAGTATATTTTATTTCTTCCTATATTAGAATTTATATCAGGACCTTTATATCAACATAATATATAATGGACTATAATTTGAGTGAACTAAATCTTGATGGATGGGAAAAGAAAGATAAAGTCATCAAACATAACTCGCGTCACATTTTGTATCAAACTAATAACGAAATCAAATACATATTTGTGTTGGCAGGAGGACTCCAAGAAAATGGCGAACCACATAATTTTGTTAAAACACGTTTAGATAAAGCAATTGAAATTTATAACGAAATAATTGAATACCAACAATGTAAAATCATTGTTATGGGTGGCGGAACATACCATAAACCGCCTATATTAAATGAAAGTCAATATGTCATTCATGAATCTAGTTCGTGTGCTTTATATTTGACACAACATGGTAATATAGAATCAAAAAATATATATCGTGAATGGTCTTCGTATGACACAATTGCCAATGGTTATTACGCTTACTTAAATTATATTCAACCGTTAGACATAAAAGAATTCACATTAATTACGTCGGAATTTCATATGTCACGAGCAAAAGTTATTTTTGATTATTTAAATTCTATTTTATTCCAAGATAATTTAACAATTCATTATATTGAAACACCAAATGATAAAATGGAAGAAGGTGTTTTAAAAGAAAGATGTGAACGAGAACATAAAAGTAAATTGAACTTCCAAAAAAATATTGTCCAACAAAAACAATCTATTGCTGATTTTACAAAATGGTTTTATGAAGAACATGGTGCTTACAAATCCATTATTTATTACCAACAAAATGATACAATTAACAAGTCCTATTAGTTTTTTTGTATTATATATTGTGTTAAAATAGTATATAATGTTTAAAATTTTATTGACATGCCCTCCTATGCTGAAACAGTTTGACCGTTATAAGCAAACTGCGTTAGACAACGGTTTAGATATATTTTGCGCACCTGTTACACAAATTATGACTGAAGAAGAACTAATTGAACTTGTTCCTCAATATGACGGTTGGATTATTGGCGATGATCCAGCAACACGAAAGGTATTTGAAGCAGGTATAAAAGGAAAGTTGAAAGCTGCGGTGAAATGGGGGGTGGGTGTTGATAATGTGGATTTTGAAGCATGTAAAGACTTCAATATTCCCATTACCAATATTCCAGGTGTGTTTGGTGAAGAAGTATCTGATGTGGGTATGGGTTTTCTTCTTGGACTTTCTCGAAAATTATTTGAAATTGATGTAGGTGTAAAAAAAGGTCAATGGAACAAACCTTGCGGAACATCTTTAACTGGGAAAAAGGTATGTTTAATAGGGTTTGGTGATATTGGAAGAAACAGTGCTAGGAAACTACTTGCTTTCAACTTAGATGTATATGTATCTGATCCGGGATTTAAACAATTAGAAAATGGCACCATTGAATGTGTTTATAATCCGGAATTAAAAGTAGACAATGGATTATATAAAGCGCGCATTACA
>Ga0206129_10003177_pt1 | contig 19300 bp, 15 predicted proteins | sample Helgoland_Spring_8_FD_148616 | JGI IMG/M metagenome (GOLD analysis project Ga0206129, IMG submission 148616) | Pelagic subsurface seawater microbial communities from Kabeltonne, Helgoland, North Sea - Helgoland_Spring_Bloom_20160502_2 | ecosystem: Environmental > Aquatic > Marine > Epipelagic ...
GGTGGCGTAGCCCTGCTTCTGCAACATCCCGGGCAAGGTCAGCCGCTCCTCCTCGATCATGCATGGACCGCCGACCCCAGTGAATACACCCTGGAAGCCGGTGCGGAACGCCATGCGGCCAGTCATCAAACTGTAGCGCGTCGGCGTGCAGACGGTCGACGGGCTGTGCGCGTCGGTGAAGCGCATGCCCTGCGTAGCGAGCCGATCGATATTCGGCGTCGGGATCTCCGACTCGCTGTTGTAGCAAGCGATGTCGCCGTATCCGAGGTCATCGGCCAGAATGAAGAGGATATTCGGCGGCGCCGCCGCGGCGAATAACGGAAGCGACAGGATGCCGCCGAGAAGGATCGTTTGTAGGCTCTTGATCATCTGAAAAAATCGGGAAATACGGGGATGGTTTGCGATTCTACTCGAGCACCGGTTTGGTTGGTCTGTTCAGATCGGCTTCGAAAAAACTCATGTTTTCCCCTACCCGATCGTCGTCGCCAAGGTCCTCACGCATCGCCTCTGCCAAAGCGAGCAAATGCTTCACAGCTGTAAATGGGGACAGGTGCGATCCCTTGAATCTACTGGGCTCGGACAGACTCAAGGGTCAGGCGGCTTCCTTCAGCACCCTTCCTGCACGGTCTGAGCGCCAGTCGAGTGATGGTGCCATGCCAGTTCTCGTTGCCTGCAAGCTGGACGGTATAAGTCCGTGTGATGCCGTCAGACTTAACCGGGAAACTGATTACGTCCTCCGGGCTGGGCTTCTTGTTGCCGTGCTTGGTCCAGATCAGACGCGCCTTCGGCTCGCCCGTCTTGAAGGCCGCCCGAATGGTGACGGTCTTGACCATTTCGGCATCAAGGCAAAAGGGCGGGCTGATGATGCTGGGGTTGTTCTGCTCGAGCTGCACTTCCCAGACACCCTTGAGAGGCATGCCCTTGTCCGCCGCATTCTGGAAGTGCCAGTGCTGGCGGTCGGATTTGAATACGAAGTTCAGGCCCTGCTGCGGAGCCCGTTGCTCGTAGACGTAACGCCTGATATCACCCAATGAACCCACCACCAGCCGATACTTATAGGTATAGACGATATTGTGATCGAGTATCTCCATGTGCAGCGGTGCCAGATAGCCGGTGGGGCTGCTCTTGGGACCACCACTGCCGGGTTTTCCGGAAAATCCGCCCAGGTAGCTCTGCAGGCCGGGCGTCCAGACACCAAACCCGTGGTTCTCCTTGTCGACGAGCGCGGACCACTCCTCGGTCGCCTGAAAGTGGTTCCAGGGGAAAGGCGGGTTCTCGGGCTTGTGCGATAGCTCCGTCAGCTCGCCACCGGTATAGGGTTTCGCGCCCGTGTAGGTCATGATCTTGTACCAGGGTCCGTTGCTGTAGAGCGCCGGCAGTTCCTGGCTGCGCGCGCCATACTGCGTCTTGTCGTCCCGCGCGTTGACCAGGCGGCTGGTGACTTCGACCACATTGCCGTCGAGCTTGTAGATGCATTCAAAGGTGCACTGCGCGGGCTGGTTGTTCAGGGGCCAGTGCATCGGTCGGCACTTCACATAGATGGTCTTGCCATCGTTCCTGTGTTCGAGAATCGTTGAGGTGTTGCCGCCAAAGTCACCCGATTGGATGGGGTTCCAGCCCAGCTGCTTCCAGTGGTCCGCGGGCTTCTTGCCATTGGGTTCGAACGGCTTGGGGCCACTATAGAATGACATCTGGATCTGTCGTCCCCAGTCATGGCTGTTGATCATATTGGGGCCATCCTTGGTCGACAGGTGCGTGATGGCGCCACCGAGTGTGAGATTGGCGCCAAACCGGATCTGGTCGTTTTCAAGCACGGACATCTTTGCCTCCGCATTCCGGGGCTGGGCGTGTGACAACTGAGGGAGCAGCATGGCCGCAGTGAGTAGTGTTTCGATAGTTCGCATGACGTTACTTGGTCCTTTCTTCGTGATCCCAATCAGATTCAGCCTCGGATCAATAGAATGTGTAGCGTATCATTTCGGTCTTGTCGCGGGTCAGTATGCGGACGTTCCGGAGTTCTGCCTCGCCCGCGTCAGGCAGGCGTGCGGCAAACTTGTTGAGGCCGATGAATCCCTGCTTGCCCGTGTCCACCCTTGCCTTGCCGTGGCGGTGATGTTGCCTTCCCCTTGTCAGGACAAGGTCGGCACACGGGAACTTTGATTTCGGAGCTCGATGGCTGGCCTGCGTCTCCACTTGCCCACTTGTCCTGCCGTAGCCTTCTTGACCGCCATAGCTTCAGCGAAGGAGGATGCTACACCCGGAGCGTCACCGCTCCCAGCGTAGGGTTTGCGATACTTGCCCGATCCCATCTTCCTGCCCGTTCCACCGACAGGCGAATCCGGGAAAAATGTTGCGATGCAGCACCTGGCCCCGATGGAAATGTTGCAATGCGACTCCTGACCCCAAAAACGATGGAAATGTTGCAATGCGACTCCTGACCCCAAAAACCGCTTGGGGTTGATGGCGGGGCGCATCGCACGCCATGCGCGAAGGGGGACACACGCGCCGCCGCGTGTCCCAGGGTGCGCGCCCCCACTCTCCGTCCCTGACGGGCTATGTCTGTCAGGCGAAATGAGCTGCATTCATCTCCGGGCGGAAAAGCTCTCACCCGTATTTGTCTCAGTTTTCAAGTAGCTGGCACGCAGTAAGCTAATTCAGTTTTGGAAAATTCATTCCGCAACCAACACAAAAAATGACAAAGAAAGCTATCATACTACTGGCCACCGTCTCTGCACTGCATGCGGGCACCCCGGAGAGCGCCCCCATCATTCCACCTCCTGCCACGGCGCAGTGGATCAAACCACTGATCGATATCCGTGCCCGCTACGAGTACGCCGATATCGCCGGCGCCGACGATTCGAATGCATTTACGATCCGAGAGCGCTTCGGCCTCCAGACGATGTCTTGGTATGGGTTCAGTGCACTCGTCGAAGGCGAATTCTCCCAGGCTATCGGCGATGACTACCACGGCGGAGCGGCAGGCGCCACTCCCTTCGATCCAACCCAGTCTGTCATCGCCGATCCGGAGACGAACGAACTGAACCAAGCCTTTCTCCAGTATTCCGGCTACGATATGGTCGCCAAGTTCGGCCGCCAGCGCATCATCTACGACAACTCGGCCTTCATCGGCAACGTCGGTTGGCGCCAGAACGAGCAGACCTACGATGCCATCGCGCTCTCCGGGACCTGGATCGATTCACTGACCCTGAACTACGCATACATCGATCGAGTGAACCGGATCTTCGGCTCCGATGCGATCGGTAATGCCGGATCCCTGAACTCGGAAGTCCACGCCCTGAACCTATCCTACACGGGAATCGAAGGGCTCAAGCTCGGTGGCTACGCTTATATCATGAAATTCGCCACCCTTCCGGCATGGGACAACAGCACCTTCGGGGTCAGCGCCTCCGGAAAACTCCATGGGCTCGACCTCTATGGCGAAGTCGCATGGCAGGACGATGCAGGTGCCGCCGGAAACAGCGAAGCACTCTACTTCCACGCAACGGCGACTAAATCGCTTTTCGAAAATCAAAGTATGACTGTTGGAATTGAGAGCCTCGGCGCAGGTTTCAAAACACCGCTTGCCACGCTCCACGCCTTCAACGGTTTCGCAGATGCATTCATCGGCGGTCGTGCCGGAGGCGGCCACAACGGCCTCACCGACACCTATGTCTCATACTCAATGCCCATCTTCTGGGGTATGAAATGGATAAATGTCCTCCACGCATTCGGCGATAACGAGATCTCCACCGGATACGGTTGGGAATACGACTCCGTCCTGGTGAAAAAGTTCGATGAGAACTTCTCCGCCCTCGCGAAATTCGCCTACTTCGACGGCGGTGGCGATCCCTTCGCCGGCGCAGCCGTCCTGGCGGACACCACCCGCTTCTCAATCCAACTCGATTACAAATTCTAGCCTGTTGTTGGATTGTCGACACGAACCGCGTGTTGGCAGCCCTCAAGCTATGGCAACAACCGAAAGACCGACCACGAACCACCTGAAAAACATGAAATCTCAATCCAACCATTCCCGCCTGAGCCTTCTCTCGGCAATCTTCACCGCCCCCGCCCTGCTGTGGCTGGCCGCAGGTTCGGCACATGCCGAAAAGCTCGCCGTTGAAAAGGACTCCCTGAAACTCGGCTTCATCAAGCTCACTGACTGCGCCCCTCTTGTGATCGCCAAGGAAAAGGGCTTTTTCGAGGATGAAGGGCTCCAAGTCGAAGTCATCGCCCAATCGAACTGGAAAGTCCTTCTCGACAACGTCATCACCGGCAATCTCGACGGCGCGCACATGCTTTCTGGACAACCGATCGCCGCCACAATCGGCATCGGCACAGAGGCGCACATCGTCACACCCTACACACTCGATCTCAACGGCAACGCCATCACCGTTTCCAACTCGATCTGGGAACAGATGCAGCAGAACGAGCCCGATCTGGATTCCGACACCCCGCCGCATCCGATCTCCGCAGCGGCGCTGAAGCCGATCGCTGAGGATCTCCTCGCGGACGGGGAAAAGCTCCAGATGGGCATGGTTTTCCCCGTCTCCACCCACAACTACGAGATCCGCTACTGGCTCGCAGCCTCCGGCATCCATCCAGGCTTCTACTCGAAGACTGACGTGGCCGGTCGCACCGATGCGGAAGTGGAGCTCTCCGTGACCCCACCGCCGCAGATGCCCGCCACCCTCGAGGCAGGCACCATCTCGGGCTACTGCGTCGGCGAACCGTGGAATCAGCAGGCTGTCACCAAGGGAATCGGCGTCCCCGTCGTCACCAACTACGAGATCTGGAAAAATAGTCCGGAGAAGGTCTTCGGCGTCACCAGGAAATGGGCCGATGAGAATCCGAACACGATCATCGCCGTCACCAAGGCTCTCATCCGTTCCGGAAAGTGGCTCGATGAAACCGATGCTGCGGGCAAGCTTGTGAACCGTGAGGAAGCCTGCCGCATCCTTTCCCAGCCGAACTACGTCGGGGCGGATTTCGAAGTGATCAAAAACTCGATGACCGGAACCTTCGTTTTCCAGAAGACCGATGTCCTGGACATGCCTGACTTCAATGTCTTCTTCAAACACGATTGCTCATACCCTTGGTATTCCGATGGCGTCTGGTTCCTGACCCAGATGCGCCGCTGGGGTCAGATCACCGAGGCCAAGCCGGCTTCTTGGTATGCCGAGACCGTCAAGAAGATCTACCTCCCCGAGGTATATCGGAAAGCTGCTGCATCCCTCATTTCCGAAGGCTACATGACCGAAAACGAGCTGCCGAAAACGGATGACAGCTACAAGGTCACCACCGCCGATTTCATCGACGGCAACCCATACGACGGTCACAAGCCGATCGAATACATCAATTCATTCGAGATCGGCATCAAGGACGATGCCGCCCTCTCCGGCGAATAGTCCGCAATAACAGATTGCCCGGAAAAGGTCGGTGCGCTCTCCACGGATCGCACCAGCTCTAACCAACTCTTGAACCCCATGTCAGCGAAATACACGATACTAAAAGGCATCGATATTGCCGGACTTAATTTCCTCTCGCCCGTGGTTCGCCTGGCCACTGGGGAGGAACCAGCGAAGCAGATGAAGGAGATCGGGCGCTTGATCGTGATCCCCACGCTTGCCTTCCTCGCTTTCTTTTGGCTCTGGGCTGTCGTCGCACCGAAGCATAGGACGAAGTCCGGTGAGGTGCCCACCCCATCCGTTGTCTGGGATGCCCGGGCGGGCATATGGCGCTTCCATAACTACGAAACCGCCAAGCAGGATGGGTTCCTTCTTCAAGGCAAGGAACGTGAGACGGAACTTGCCCGAGCCACTGCTCGCATCGCCGAGGTCGGGATGCTCGAAAAAATCGCCCGGGAACAGCTCACCGCAGCGAGGGAGGCTTCGACGGTGAAGTTCGATACTACGGTCGCGCCCGCCAAAAACGCCTACGACACGCTGCGCGAAATATCACGCGAATCGCGTAAGGGGCGCACCGCCGCGCTCAAGGCGGAGGCTGCCACATTGAACACCGCCACGGAAGAGGCGCGGCTCGCTTTTCTTCAGAAACTGAGAGACACGGAAGCTAGGACGGAAATTGACAAGCTGGAGCTCGCCAAGCTCAAGGACAGATATGAGGAGGCTCAGGAAATTACTTTCCCCGAGGTCAAGGACGCGACCCGCGCCAACACAGTTCTCGCCGAAGAAAAGCAGTTTCTTGTCAAATACATCGACATGCTCGGGAAGGACTCCCGCGAGCTGAAACTTGCCGCTGCGAAGACGAAGCTGAAGGAGACCAGAACTTCCTTCCTCACCGCCACCGAGGGCGATCTGTACCGGCTCGGTAGCGGAATCATCAAGAACGAGAAGTTTATCAAAACCACCGCCAGCTCGAAATACGCCAAGCCCTGGACGCTGCCGAAGCAGATTGTCCGCTCCCTGCTCTGCGTGTTCGCCGGCTTCCTGCTGGCCTCTGCGATCGCGATCCCGATTGGCATCCTCTGCGGACTCTCGGCCACTTTCATGGCCGCCATGACGCCGTTCATCGCGCTGTTCAAACCGGTCTCACCTCTCGTCTGGCTGCCCATCATCATGATCATCATCGGTGGCTTTATGCCGGATCCTGAGAACAACGCCTTCCTGATGTTCTTCGACAAAGTCCCGTTTATCAAAAACTACAAGATCGACCCGATGTTCCTCTCCTCCGCCGTGACGGTAGCGCTCTGTTCGCTGTGGGCCACTCTCGTCAATACCGCCCTCGGGGTAGGAGCCGTGGACAAGGATCACATGAACGTGGCTCGCGTTCTGCGCCTCGGCTTCTGGTCGCGCCTTTTCAAGATCGTCATTCCCACCGCCCTGCCGCTCATCTTCGCAGGTCTGCGTATCTCGCTCGGTGTTGGCTGGATGGTGCTCGTTGCAGCGGAAATTCTCTCCACCTCCGAGGGTATCGGGAAATTCGTGAACGACATGTATACAAATGGCTCCTCGGAGTCCTTCGCTCAGATGTTCGTGGTGGTCTTCATCGTCGGCATCATCGGGATGCTTCTCGATCGCATCATGGTCGTTTTCCAGCGCCTCGTTTCCTTCGATTCCGCAGTCCCAGCAGGCTAATCCAATGTCCACGATCACCCCATTTCCCACAAGCGCCCCGTTCCTCGCACTGAATGACGTATCGGTCGGCTTCGGCCCTGAGAACAAGCGCGTCAATGTCCTTGAAAACACCAATCTCGAGGTGAAAGAGAACGAGTTTGTCTCCATTATCGGGTTTTCCGGATCCGGAAAATCCACCCTGGTCTCTTTGCTGGCGGGGCTGCAGAGGCCTACCACGGGCACAGTGACGATGGCTGGGGAGATTGTGACCCGCCCCGGCCCGCGGCGCGGGGTGATGTTCCAGAGTTACTCGCTGCTCCCCTGGCTGAGTGTCTACAGGAATATCGAACTGGCGGTGAAACAGGTTTTTCCTAAGAAATCCAAAGTCGAGCTCAGGGAACACATCGAGCACTACATTGAGATGGTTCACCTCACCCCCGCCCGGGACAAGAAGCCCCATGAACTTTCCGGAGGCATGAGGCAGCGGGTTTCGCTGGCTCGAACACTTTCCATGCAGCCGGAGGTGTTGCTCCTCGACGAACCGCTCTCCGCACTCGACGCGCTCAACCGCGCGGTGCTTCAGGACGAGATTCTCCAGATCTGGGAGCAGCAGAAAAAGACCGTTGTACTCATCACCAATGATGTCGATGAAGCCATCCTCATGGCGGACCGCATCATTCCGCTGACGATGGGGCCGCGCGCCAATCTTGATACGGCGTTCCCGGTCGGCCTTGAGCGCCCGAGAGATCGACGCACGCTGACGGAGAACCCTGAATACAAGTTTTTGAAAACGGAGATCACCTCCTACCTCGTCGGCATGAACCGCACGGCGAACGAATCGAGAGACTCCCGAATTGTCACGATGCCGGAGGTTTCCCCACGGGATTTCAACCCGGTTTCCAAGAACGACCGATCCGTCAGGAGCCGCTAGACCTGATCAATCCACCCAACCGAACGATATCATGCGACAAGTCGAAATCTTCAATCTCACCAAGTCCTATCCGAACCCGTACGGCGAGGCGTTCCGTGCTGTGGTCGATTTTAACCTGAACATCGAGAAGGGCGAGTTCGTCGGTCTCATCGGTCATTCCGGATGTGGAAAATCGACTGTCCTCACCATGCTAGCCGGCCTCAACGAGATCTCCGACGGCGGTATTATCGTGGGCGATTCGGAAATCACGGGAGCCGGCCCCGACCGCGCCGTGGTGTTCCAGTCACCGTGCCTGATGCCGTGGATGACCGCGTTCGGAAACGTCATGCTCGGCGTCAACAATGTCTACCCCCACGCGACCAAGGCACAGCGCAAACAGATCGCCGAATACGCCCTGTGCGCGGTCGGCCTCGCGGACTCGATGAACAAGCGTCCCACCGAAATGTCCGGGGGAATGCAGCAGCGGGTGGGCATCGCCCGCGCCATCGCCCTCAAGCCCACCGTTCTGCTCCTCGACGAGCCTTTCGGTAGGCTCGATTCCCTGACTCGGATGGAGCTTCAGGATGTCATTCTCGAAATCTTGGATCGCGAGAAAATCACCACAGTTTTGGTTAGCCATGATGTCGATGAGGTCGTTTTCCTCTGCGACCGGGTGGTCATGATGACCAACGGCCCCGCCGCAACCATCGGCGAGATACTCAGTATCGATTTTGAGCGACCACGCGAACGCACCTCGATGATGAAGGATCAGCTCTACTACCAGTGTTTGGATCACCTTTTGTCTTATCTCACGGAACGCGCGCACCTCAGGACAGATCCACGCATTCACGATTCATCGAATCTTCTCGGCTTCACCGGCGCGAAGGTGGAGACAGCCAAGCAACTGGCCGCCTGTTGCTGAACCCAAATAGCCACCATCCGGCTTGGCTGTGTTCGGTGGCTTTCTGGGCCGAAACGAATCCTGTAGCGGAACAGGAGAGAATCGTGGTGGTGATGATTACGCGTTTCATGGTGAGAGTTTGTTCCCGAATTTGCCGAAATTTCACAACCTCAAGCTCCCACCCGAAGTCCACATCGCCTCAGAAAACTGCTCGTACCGAGGAAGTGCCCATGTCAACGCGTGACTTCGAGTCGAGGAGAGCCTTGTATTAGGAACCCGTGATCTGCGCCCCCTTGAGAGTCTCATCACCCCCCCCGAAAGCAAATTCCTTGGTGCCCCCAATCCGGGCTCGCCCGGGCCTGGGATATCAATCTGAGTCTACTCCAGGCGACCGGTTAATGCTAGGAATTTGCTTTTTCACCTAGAACGTGAAATACCCTGAAGGGGCGATCCGAGCAAGGGGAAAAGGGGGTTGACTGGCTTCCCCTCCGTTTTCAGCGTATTGATGCGGGAGCGGGAGAACCCGGTTGCAGGGCATCGCTCGGTGGTTGTCCGGGTGCGGCTGCGAGCACGGGGGGCTAACATCCACTGATCGCCATCCTCTTTAGTGTGGGCGAGTGCTCTAAGTAACTCAGCCGTGCGGGCGTGCTGATCGGCCAGCTCGCAAAGGATAGTGATCTCAATGCTAGGAATTTGCTTTTTCACCTAGAACGTGAAATACCCTGAAGGGGCGAACCGAGCAAGAGGAAAAGGGGGTTGTCAGCCAATTTGAGACGTCGTTGGTGATCTGAGTAACTGTATATAGAACGCCCATTTCTTGATCTTAGACCGCTGGCAAAAAACCATTTTCCTATTCGACTAAAAGGCGTTTCGCTTCGCGGGTGGGACAACGGAATCAGCGGTTGCTGAGCCAGAGGCATTGATAGGGGGCGAGTGTGAGTAGTTGTTCGAGGTCGTCCATGATCGTTCCGGAGAGCAGGTCGCGCCAAGTGTCGGTGCCTATGAGGTTGAGCTCTACGAGGGGTAGCGTCTGCGGCTGGTTGGTGATGTTGTAGAGTGCGAAAATGCTCTGGTCGCGTTTGATGCTTTCCCGCCAGAATCCGAAGATGGAGTCCCCGAAATGCAGGGTGTATTGGGTGGCGTTCGGATGGAAGGCTTCCTGGGATGTGCGGATGCGGATGAGTCGCTTGAGCTCGTCAAAGACCTTGCGGTGGTGTTTTCCCGGATCTTCGAGCGCCTGGTTGAGGGAATCGATATTCCACTGGTGCCGGTTGATGGATCGGGCGCGCCCGGTTTCGGCCACCAGTTCGTGGTCGTTCTCGGTGCCGAGCAGCGAGTGGATGTAGATCGCGGGAATCCCTTCGAGCGCAAGGAGGATGGTGTGGGCACACAGGAAACGCTCGATCTGGAATTCGTCCGGTCCGCCGGCGATAGTGCCCTTGAAGGCGTCGAACAGGGAGATGTTCACTTCATAGGGCTTTGTCCTGCCGTCGGGCATTTGGCGCATGGAGATGTGTCCACCGAAGGATTCGAGCGTCTGAAGCAGGCTGGATTGCTCGGTTTCCGAGAGCAATCCCTCGGCTGGCCGGACGCCGATGCCGTCATGGGAGGCGATGAAATTGAGATAGCCACGCCCCTGACGCGCCGGCGGCATCGTCATCATCCATGATTTTAGATATTTGCTGGATCCGGTGAGGATCGCATTGATGAGCAGTGGCGGCAGCGAGAAGTTATAGATGAGGTGGGCCTCGTTGTCGTTTCCGAAGTAGGAGAGGTTCTCGCGGTTCGGAACATTGGTCTCGGTGATGACGACGGCGGATGGTTCGAGGCCCTCGATGACGAGGCGGAGCAACTTGATGATCTCGTGGGTCTCCGGCCGGTGCACGCAGGAGGTGCCGGGCTCTTTCCAAACGAATGCCACGGCATCGAGCCGGAAGAAGCGGACGCCCTTGTTGATGTAATCGCGGAGGATGCGCATCATTTCGAAAAGCACTTCCGGGTTCGCATAATTCAGATCCACCTGATCGGCGCTGAAGGTGCACCAGACGTGCCTTTCGCCATCGACGGTCTCGACCTTTGTCAGCAGAGGCGTGCTGCGCGGCCGGACCACCTGGCTGAGATCGGTGTCCGGTGATTCCTCGATGAAGTATCCGCTGCCCGGGCTTTCGCCCCTGAGGTAGTTCTTGAACCACTGGGACTGGCTGGAGCAATGGTTGACGACGAGATCGGCCATCAACTTGTAGTCCCTCGCGATGTCCTCGATGTCTCCCCAGGTTCCCAGTTCCGGGTTTACCGCATCGAAGTCGATCACGGAGAAACCGTCATCGGAGCTGTAGGGTGAGAACGGAAGGATGTGAACGCCGTTGATGACGTCCTTGATTTCCTGCTTCAGGAAACGGTAGAGGGTGGAAAGCGGATGCACGTTTCCATTGATCAGGGAATCGCCATAGGTGATCATGACGACGTCCTTTTCATCCCATTTGCGGGCGTTTACGATTGGCTGCGGAGGCTTGGTCTTGAGGCCTGTGATGGAGAGCAGCCGCTCGGTGAGCTCCGGCGTCGCCCGCTCATGATAGATCTCCTCCAGATGCAGGGAGACACGCTGGCGAAGGCGCAGTGCCTCCGGGTGGAGACTGGGATTGATGACCTGTGCGGTGCCGAACTCATGGGCGTCCGCTTCGACCGCCTCGAGCAGTTGATGATAGATGTCCGGGACTGCGGCGATGACCCGTTTCCAACTGGGCATGAAGGGAGTGGTCATGGAGTCCTCGATGAAGCGGGTGCCGGCATCAAGGATGTTTTGCGAGAAGAGTTCGACGGCCTGGCCTTCCTTGTGGCGGTCGTATTTGATGCCGTTGATCGAGGCATCGGAATGATAACTGTCCACCAGATCGAGCGCGATTCTGTAGTAGGTGGCCTTGATGGTGCGGATGGTTTCCGCGGAAAAAACGGTACCTTGCGTGGCCATTTTGCGATAGAGGGAGTTGGCGATGTCCGATGACATCTTGGAAAGGCCCTTGTCGCGATCATCGGCGGAGAGCACCTGATGCTTGTGATCGTAGGTGCTTGCGATATCGACTTGGCAGATCATGCGGGTCGAATAGTTGCGGTGCATCTCGGAGATGACTCCCATTTCGAGCCCCCAGTTCGAGGGGATGCGGATGTCTTCGATCACGTCGCGCTGGAGGGAGAACTCGCCGGCGAGTGCGTAGCGGAAGCTGTCTAGGTAATCGAGGTAGTCATTGGTCCCGCAGACCTTCTTGAGCGCGCGGATCAGGGGTGTGACTAGAAGACGGCAGACACGGCCGTTCATGGTGCCCTTGGCGACGCGTGCGTAGTAGCCCTTGCAGAACTTGTAGGAAAACGCGGGATTGGCCACCGGATAGATCAGGCGGGCGAGCATGTCGCGCTTGTAGGTGGTGATGTCGCAGTCATGTAGGGCGACGGCCTGCGCCTTTCCCGAGGCGAGGATGTATCCGAACATGTACCAAACATTGCGGCCCTTGCCCATTTCCTCCGGAGCGAGCCCGTGGGACTGCAGCAGGGCATCGATCTTCCTGAGGCGCGGGCCTTCGTTCCATAGCACTTGCGGGCGTTGGGGAAGGCGGTTGAAGAACTCAAGCGCGTGGCGGTACTGGCCTTCGTCCGCACGGTCGAGGCCGACGACGATTTGTTCCAGGTAAGGCACGTGGGCGAGCTCGTCGATAATGGACGAGAGGGCCGGGCTTTCGAGCTCCGAGTAAAGGGAAGGCAGGATCAGGGCCATGGGCCGTGTCTTGCGGAATTCCATGAGGTCCTCCTCCAACTGGCGGAGCGGGCGTTGATTGAGCTGATGGAGTGTGGTGACGACGCCGTTTTGATAAAAATCTCCCATATTGGATTCGAGTTGTGTTTAAGTTGTTAGAAAATGAGTGATGGCTTCATGCCAACCCGCGGGGCCGGGTAGTGAGGCGGTGAATACCCGGCGGACGGCGGGTTTCAGGAGCGCTCCGCCGTGGGTGTTGGGTATGACTGCTGCGGCATCCGCGGCGTTGAGCATTTCCAGATCGTTGGCGCCATCTCCGAGGGCGATGGTGGACCAGGGGGAATTCGGAAAGACAGTCCGGTAAAGATCCGCGACCGTGCGTAGGCCGTCCGCCTTGTCGCAGAGACCCATGAGGTGGATGAAACGACCGCCACGCAGGAGGCGGATGTGGTGGGGGGCGAGTGCGGCGGAAAACCCGGCGAGCTTTTCCTCCGAATCGTTCCAATGGATGGGTTCGGTGGCGAGGCGCTGTCTGGAATGAAGTGCCTGCCCGTGCGAGAGCCCGGTGTGCGCAATAATGGTTTCGATGGGCCAGTCGGCAAAGCCTTCGAAGGCGTATCCCCGGGAGTCGCGGAGGTCATGGGCGACTTGCAGGATTTTTTCGCGGGAGATGCCGGGGAAAAGTATTCGGTAGCCGGCGACGGTGTCGCCCGAATCGCAGGCTGCGACGAGGGGCGAGCCTTCCGGGATGGCGATGAGGCCGCCGTTTTCCGCGATGAGCGGGGCATCGGTGGGCAGTGCTGCGGCGATGGCCTGGATCTCGGGGAGGGTTTTCGAGGAGTTCAGGACGAGTGGGAAACCGAGTTCACGAATGCGTTTGAGGCTGGGGATGGCCGGGTCCCAGCGATAGTTGTCATCGAGCAGGGTGCCATCGAGATCGGTGACGAAGATCTGTTTTTTCCGGTCGGAGATCATGCGATGCTTTCGACGATGGAGCGGTCTGAGTTCATGGCGAACACGACGTCAGCGCGAGCCGGCATTTCCCGGATCATCCAGCGGGTCAGGCGTTCGTTATGCATGATGAAACGACCGAGTTCCCCGTCGTTCATGACGCAGGCGGGAAGGGCTTCTCCGCGTGATAGAAAGCGCTGACGGAGCTTTTGCTCCTGCTCGCCCCGCCAGTCCCGGACGCACTCGAAGCCGGGCGGGCAAAGCATGATGAGTTTGTGGATCGAGGAGAAGAGTCGGGCGTAGGGACCTGCAAGGGACTCGTTCACGTAAGTCCGCCAAACGGCTTCCGGGTCTTCGCTGGCTTCGAGGGAGTTGATGGGGTCGGTGAGGGCTTCGGTGGATTCCGGGATCGCCCCGACGCACCAGCCCTCAAAGAGGATGACGTCAACCGGGTGCTCGATGTGAGTCCATTGTGTTTCAGGTGCTCGGTCGTCGCAGGATTTATCGAAGCGCGGAATCATGCGGGGATTTTCAGCGAGAAGGTCGGCCAGGATATCGGTGCCGAAAATGACGTCGTGGGTGCCGGGCACTCCGCGAGTGGCAAGCAACGGGTGGACTTCCAGTGAGAGTGTCTGTCGGTCCGCCCGGGTGAGGTAGAGGTCGTCGATTGAGATGACGGTGGTCCTGAGCTGGTGGATTTTTTCGAGTGCGAGTGAGAGTGCGGCGGCGAGTGTGGATTTCCCTGTCCCCTGGGCGCCATTGATTCCGAGAACGAATGGTCCCTGAAGCTCCGAAAGCCACGAGTGCACGGAGCTGGCAAGCGGGAGATAGAAATCGTCGAGTTTGCCGAGGAAAGAAGGGGGGAGTTTCTCCTGAGCCAGAAATTTCGCAAAAACGGCTTTGATTTCGTCAGTCAGCACAGGAATTTGATAATTTCGGATTTGAGTTGCTTCATGGGTCGTCAGGGGAAGTGGCGGATGATCCCGGTTTTATTTAAGCAAGCAGGGTGCCAGCTCGGCTGATTCAGTGGAATCTTTGAAATATCGCGGCTATTTGAGTTCCCTGCGGTGTTGAGGGTATGTGAGGGGGCGTCCGCCACCAGCCCGCCGACCCGCGCGGAACCCGGCTTTGATCTGAGGAACCGGCAGTAAACCGCCCCGCGCCCCGCTGGTGAGCGCTTCATAGATCATCGGCACCCTGTCTTCGGTGGCCCATACATCCTTGGCTTGGTGCAGTTGCTCCGGCACCCAGTCCGGCAGAGTTTCCAAATGTGAAAGCACCGTCACTCCCTGCAAATGTCTGCAGGTCTTGTCGAGAAATTGCTCAGGTGTGCGCCACAAATCGCCAAGCAGCCAACGGCCGCGGTCGGTCGCCTGGGCGATCCTTTCGATCACGGTATCTCCACCCCAAGCATGGTGCGCCGATAGACCGCCGATCAGGATCAATTTTCCAGGTTTTCCCCCGCTCCCGGCGACTACCTGGTTGATCGTGCCACGGGTGAGCATCAGCTTCGCATGATAACCACCATTCGGAAAATTATGCGCTGGAGCGATGCAGAGATCGAAGCCCGGCCGACTGCCAACCCATTGAAACCGATGATGATGCGCCCACCGAAGTGTTACGCAACTGCCAGATCAGGCACCGGCTCCACCTGTGGTGGAGGTGACGGATAGTCTCCCAAACCTTCAGGGAAGGACAAGTCTTCGGGAATGTCCGCAACGCTATCGAGCACGAGATCGGGGCCGTAAGCAAAATTACCAAGTTGCTCGCGCCGGGTTCCACCGGACAGAACGAGAATCGTGCGATAGCTCAGCCCGACGCCGCCGAGAATGTCGGTCTCCATGGTGTCACCCACCATCACCGTCTCTTCACTTTTTAGACCGATCTGCTTGCGCGCTGCCCGCATCATGATCGGACTCGGCTTGCCGACCGAAAATGCCTCTTTGCCCGTGGCCTTCTCGATCATGGCTACAATGGCGCCACAACCGGGGCGGATGCCAGCCTCGGTCGGGCAGCTTGGATCCATGTTTGTGGCGATCAGGCGTGCGCCACCGTCAACCAACCGCACCGCCTTCTCAATCATTTCGAAGCTCATGGTGCGACCCTCGCCGACGATGACATAATCCGGATTGTCGTCGACCACCGAGTAGCCGTTGACGTGTAGGGCACTAAGCAGTCCGCCCTCTCCAATGACGTAGGCGGTGCCACCGGGTTTCTGCTCCGCCACGAAACGGGCAGTGGCCATGGCGCAGGTGAAGATATCCCGCGCGGTGGACTCGATCCCCATCCTGCACAGCTTCATCGCGACGTCACGTCGGGTGCGCTGACTGTTGTTTGTTAGAAATAGAAATCGGGTGTCTGTTTCCCTGAGTCGTTTGATGAATTCAACCGCACCCGGTATCACCCGGCTGCCGCGATATATCACCCCATCCATGTCCAGAAGAAATCCGTAGTTCACACCTAACGGTTGAGCTCAAAGCGTGCCAACAGGTGAAATGAATAAAATAAAATGCTAGGAATTTGCTTTTTCACCTAGAACGTGAAATACCCTGAAGGGGCGAACCGAGCAAGAGGAAAAGGGGCTTACTTACAGGGCTATAAATAGGGTCAGGTGTCGCTTTTCAACATTCTCTCAAGTTTCCCAAGCTCCCTCATGCGTTTGGTGTCTTTCCGAAATTCACCGACCAAGCGGCTCACCGATCCGGGATGTCCCATTTCCAGCCGTTTGGCGAGCCATCCGTTGCCAACCGAAGTCCGGTCTCTCAGCAATGCCGCGACGAGCACCTTGTTTCCGTCGCCCTTCCTGATTCTCGCCAGGCCCTTCCGGTCCGGGGGTAGAGCCAAGGTCGCAAGCGCACGCACCGCCAGTCTCTCGGCCTCCGCCTCGTCGTGGAAACGTTCGACTGCGTCCCGTCCCCTCTTTCCAGGACTCTTCCTTACCACCATCGCCAGAAGCTTGTCCGCGAAAGTCGGCTCGCCAAGATACCAGCCCCGCTTCAACGCCTTCATCGCGGCCTCATCCACCTTCCCGCCGTCATTCGCCGCGCGCTTCTCCAGCCATGCAACATATGCCCTTCTGCCCCTGCCATCCTTCGATAGCTCGAATGCTCCCAGCAACCGGTCTGTGACCAGCCAGTCGGGTCCCTTGCCCCTCGCGTAGTCCGGGAGACTGCTCCACTTGTAGGAGCTGAGTGATCCGCGCTTCCCACCCGCAAGCTTTGCCCTGGCCGGATTGAGATGGATGTAGTCCGCCGCGATGCGGAAGTAATACGGGCTCTCCGTCGCCGCACTCACCGGAATCGATTTGTAACGCCCTTGGAAAACATGTCCTCTCCGTGACCTCCGCGCGTTCCATCCCTGGCTGAAAGTGCCGAGTAAATACTTCATTCCCGTCACAAGATTCGGTTCCGGAGTCTCTAGCAGCAGGTGAATACGCCCGAAGGCTTGTAGGGCGGATGGACAGGCGAAGGCCGTGGGCGTAGCCCTGAATTGCCGGGCGGGGCAATTCAGTCAAAATGATTCTTCATCAGCACCCAAGCGTGAACTCGCCACCCGTGGCTCGCGCAAACCTGTCCGAGCCTGAAAAGAAACGCCTTCCCGTCCGCATCCTCTTCGAAGATCGCCTTGCCGCCATCGCCCCGTGCCATGACGTGATAGACCGCCTCCGGATACTGATGTCGCAATGCTCTCGGCATGAGCCAAACCTCTCCGATCCAATCCCTGGAATCAAGAAGAATGCGAAATGCGGCACCTGACCCCAATTACTGACCCCAATTATGCGGCACCTGACCCCAATTATTTGGGGTGGCGTCCTTGAGGGCGTCGCTGAGGCCCTCGGAGAGGGCAGGGGGGTGATGTATCCAGCCGTCGAAAACCGACTGAGGTCAGTCGTCTCCGGCGTAACTCACTCTGAGATGTCAGCTGGTTATTTCTTGTCCAGCATTTTGATTTTGAAGTCTTTGAATTGGAGCGTCATGGTGTGACCGCCGTGCATTTGAAGACCGATGACTCCGTCTTTGCAGGCCTTGGGGCTATTGTCGATCATCTCGGTAGTGACCAGGCCGTTGATGCTGTAAGTGATGTGGTTGCCATCAGCGACGACAACGGCGTCGTTCCATTCTCCGATTGGCTTGATCACGGCTTTGATTTCGGCGTCAGTCTTATCGAGTGGTGTGCTGGTGCGCTTGTTCTCCGCATCCCAGACAGTCTTTTCGCCGCGTTTGCTCATGATGCCGCGACCGCCAGCGACGCCGCCTTCGTCATAGATGATACCGGTGTAGCCATTGCCTGCATCGATATCTGCCTGGTAACCTCCGACGTGGAACATCTTGGGCTTGTCGATCTTGCCTCGGATCTGCAAGCCAGAGTTGCCGCCGGGAGTGACCCATTTGAATTTGTAGCGGATTTCGAAGTTGGCGAATTTCTCAGGATTGTGTTTCGAGCTGAGTAGAATCAAATTTGTTTGCTTGGAGTTCTCCTTGGTTTCGGTGCACTGGATCGCGCCATCAACGACGCTCCAGTATCCTTCCATACCTTCCCAGCCGGTGAGATCCTTGCCGTTGAAGAGTGAGATCCAGCCGTCGGCGTCGGCGGCTGGAATTTCGGATTTGGTGTTTTCCTGGGCGATGCCTGCTGTCGACAGGATTCCGATCGTTAACAAGGCGCAAAATGTAGGGGACGTTTTCATAAGTAGTTTGCTTTTAGGTTTATCATTCAGTGTTCTTTACTGCTTGGCTTACTTTTCTAGATTGGCCAATCGGCAAGAGTGCTTATCATTGTAAAGGCTCTCCCAACTGATCTGAGAATTTATAAAATTCGGCAGAGAGTATCGGCCTGAATCAGGGAGACGAGCGATTCGCGACAAGGGTATTTTGCGAGGGCTCAGAGCGCAAGGCGATTACTCGATCAAACTTATTCAGCGGATGGATACCGCTCCACTGTGCGGTGTCAAATGTCCCGTCCTTCATCGCACTAGCCGTCATCGGGGCAAGCGACACGTGCCATCGGATGGCGACTTCTCTACGAATTTCACCATCCTGGATTTATACTGCCGCGCTTCACTTCTTGTGAAAAAGCTGCTGTAGGCAGGGCGCAACAACAGCATGGGGCTTGAGCCCCATGAACCATGTTCCAGCCAATGCCTGTGGTGTAGGCACGGTGGATTGTTGCGCATAAAGAGAGGCGCCTGCCCGGGTGGGGCAGACGCCTCTGGAAGAATCTATTGTCTTGCGTTTTCCGGTAAACCGAAATCCGCAATGGACCGTCTTAGGCCTTGCGACGACGACGCAGCAGAGCAATTCGGCCGATCGCCAGCAGGCTCATCGACGTTGGCTCGGGGATGGCCGACGTCATCGCCAAAACGGTGTGGCCGTTCACGTCCACGCCGCTGATAAACGTCTCGGCGCTGTAAGTCGTCAGGGTGTAGTCTTCGCTTACGCCCTCGGTCGCTCCGGCTATATCCACGTACGTAGTCCCATCGCCACTTGGATTGTATTGAAGCTCGCCGGTTCCACTCCCAAAGGTGGCCATCGTAGCCAAGGTCTTAATGCCCAAAATCGCCTTGCCGCCATCGCCCCGTGCCATGACGTGATAGACCGCCTCCGGATACTGATGTCGCAATGCTCTCGGCATGAGCCAAACTTCTCCGATCGAATCCATGGAATCAAGAAGAATGCGAAATGCGGCACCTGACCCCAATTACGATCCGTTCCCCGCTGAAG
>Ga0206129_10003183_pt1 | contig 19278 bp, 8 predicted proteins | sample Helgoland_Spring_8_FD_148616 | JGI IMG/M metagenome (GOLD analysis project Ga0206129, IMG submission 148616) | Pelagic subsurface seawater microbial communities from Kabeltonne, Helgoland, North Sea - Helgoland_Spring_Bloom_20160502_2 | ecosystem: Environmental > Aquatic > Marine > Epipelagic ...
CCACTGCGGATATTGGAATAGAAAAAGCTAATTCAATATTGGGAACAAGAACTGCGGGTATGAAAGCTACGGTTGAGCCTAATGCTGACAATATGCTTGCTTACGCAAACTCTCTTGAGCAAACCAACAAACTGCTTGGAAATGGAAGTAGGGCGATAGATAGGTTTAGGGCAAGAATGGCCGAAATGAATGTTGAGGCTGAGAATCTTGGTGCGGATTTAGTTAATATAGGAATAGACAACGCAAGAAGCGGCCTAACTCAGATGTTTAAGGATATTGGTTCAGGAGCTAAGAGCGCATCTGAGGCATGGGCTGACTTTGGTCTTGGGTTAGCTAACGAATTGCTTGATCGACTAATGCAAAACAATGTAGATAAAATAATCAAGAATTTAACATTTGCATTTACTGGAGAGAGTGGAGAGTCTGACGCGATTAAAATAGCCAAAGAGACCGCCCACCTGGTTGGAATAAACGAGGGAATAATATCTTCGAATAAAGATTTAACATCAGCAGTAAGAAGTGCATCAGAAGCATTAAGAAATAAAATACAATTAAGCCGATCTCCAGATGAGCAGGTTGACGATTTTATCGCACCCAATGCAGGAAAGACGCCAGATACGTTTACAAATGTCCAAGAGAATGCCGCTAAAATACAGACCGATTTGGAGACATCAAACAAGATGGACTTGGAAGTATCCTCGTTTATAGAAAATTTATATAAAACAATTACCCCTCTAAACCAACTTGCAACCGCAGCAACAGAAGCGACTAAAGCATCAATGATTCAAGGGCCAGTAAGGCCCAAAGACTTGTTTGAAGCCCAGGATAAAATGCAAGCCTTCAAGGATGATCAGCCACTTTTAAGTACTGCTAGAACTCAAAGAGGGTCGGAAAGTTCGTTTGATCATTTTCTAAAAGGCCCCCAAAATAAATACGAGGTAAAGAGAGAAGAAATAGAAAAGCAGCGGAAAGACTTGATCTCTAACAAGTATGCAGAAGAGAAAAAGGCAGAAAAAATTAAAACTAAAATATCCGAAATGGGTGAGCCTGAAACTAGGGCCGAGTCCAAAGAACAAAAAAGGTTACAGAGTGAGCTAGAAAAAACAAACCAAGAATTTGATAAATTCTCAAAACAACTCAAAGAATCAGACCAAACTTTGGCTAGTTTAGACTCAGAATACGATACAGCAACCAAAAAATTAGCGTCGCTTTCGGCGGTAGTAGAGAATTTAGCCGGAAGATTAAATGTATCGAACGAACCGCCAGCAAAATTAACTCGTGATGGGCAAATGGATGTGGTGGCTCTACTCAACAAGCATTCAGGCGGCAAAATACAACACTTCGCGAAAGGCGGATTTGTAGACGGCCCAGCAGGCGTAGATAAAGTTCCTGCGATGTTAACGGCAGGAGAGTATGTCGTACCTAAAGACAAAGTATCTCAATTAAAGCAAGCAGGCGGAATGATTCAACACTTCAGGGATGGAACGGGCAGCAAGGGAGCTCAAAAGCAAGAAGACAGCGGGACAAAAGAGAAAAAAGAAAAAAGTAGATTCCAATCCGGCATGGAGGGTATAGCTAATTTAGTAGTAATGAATGAGGTTTCCCGTGCCGTAGCTGATTCGTTGGATGGAAAAACTGATTCTCCTCCAACCTTTGACGAAAATAAATTCAAGAACCTTGATTTAAGGTCTGATGTAAACATAAAAAGGGGTGACCCTAGATTAAGCTCTAAATTTTTGTCAAGAGATCCGGCTATGCAGCAGTATAAGGACTTTCTCTTAGAGAAAGCCGCTTACGACGTACAGAAGAAAAATGAAAAATTTGAAAAAAGAAAAGCGACTTTGGCTACAGTAGTAGGAGCTGTGCAGAGCATGGCTATTGCTGGGGTTACAGCGATTGCCGCTCCATTTATACAGGGGGCCGTTACAGGGCTTGAAAATACATACGGAAGGTACGCTCCCACAGATAGCGCAAAAGCTTATAGGGCCGCAAGAGCACAAGACCCTAAGCTGAATGTTAATTACAGGGATGTAAAGAATAGCATGAAAAATAACAAACCTCTTGTTGTCGGAGAAAGCTCGTATTTTCCGGCGAGAACAAAGGAGGGTGGTTTTACATGGGACAAAGCTAGGGTTTCAAACGGCAAAATGCAAGGCCCCGAACAATACCCCTCGCATAGGTTTCCCGCCTTCAACGAAGACGCAGCGAGAGAGAAAATTTTAGGCAAAAAAGTTGTAAAAAAAGCTTCAGGAGGTTCCGTGCCAGCAATGTTGACGGCGGGGGAAGGTTTTATACCCGAAAAAACAGCAAAGAGAATTGGTTATGAAAACTTAAACACAATGAACAAAACGGGTAACCTGCCAACAGTTCAGGGGGCGCCAGGAATAGATCAAGTCGGACCAGTAGGTTTGACAGAAGGAGATTTTATAATCAAGAAAAATTCTACAGATAAGCTTCTTAGGGAAAATCCATCAATGATGAAATTTGCCCTACAGAACCCAGAAGGATTCAAAAAAGGGGAGCGAGGTTATTATGAAGGAGGTGTGGTTGGCAACTCTTCACCGGCAACAGTAGCGCCACCCGCAAAACCAAGATCAACAAACAGAATACAGCAGCAAAATCCAGCAGAAATGCTGAACAGTATAGCTGCCCCCAAAACACAAAGCCCTCAAGCAGAGACGCAAGGCAAAACCAGCGACGTAACGAATAATATAAATGTAAATGTCACCATAGATCAATCGGGACAAGAAAAGGTTTCTTCGGATAGTTCTGGTGGTTCATACGAGGAGGAGCAGAATTTATCTTTAAAAATAAAAACAGCAGTGCTGGATGTGATCAGGCAAGAAAAAAGAATTGGAGGAGAGCTTAACTAATGAAGCAAGCTGTATTAGGTTATGAACAGAAATTCTTTATTGATGGAACTCAAGTTCACGGAGTGCAAAGCGTTGACGGATCTTACTCTATAAGCGAGAAGCCAATAAACATCCTAGGATGGGGTCACGTAAACAGTAATTTTTACAAGCAAGGGTTGGATAATTTTACTCAGCCAGATGGGTCTTTTATATTAGATGAAAATGGATTTAATATAATTGGAGAACAGACTCTTGATTGCGCAAGGCAGATAGATGGCAGGAAGGTTCCTGAAAGCATGGCTATATTAAACTCCCCGCTGGAGGGTTCTTTTTCTATAGATTCAATACTAGTTAGTGAGGACTTTTTTATTCAATACACTGGGGATAGACCATTTAATGGAAGCATACATCATGGGAATAAGTATTTTGGTTTCAGCGATGGCTATATTAATAATCACACAATATCCTGCTCTGTAGGTCAGCTACCGACAACTTCTACATCTATTACCGTTTTTGGAGACGTTGGAGGTTCGCCGGATTACGTGAAGCAGGACGACGGGGGAGGTGTGTTTTTACAAGAAAATGAAGGTTTTAGAATTTCAACCGAAGACTCTAGTGGTGGAGGTTATAACGCATCTGGGGAAAACAGTTTTCCAGAAATAAGGCTAACGAATCAGGGTTCAATAATAATAGAGTGCGATGGCTCTTCCACGGATAGAGTCACATCTTTCTCACACTCAATAGAGGTTCCTCTTTCCCCAATATATACGGTTGGGTCTTCTGTTCCGGCGCAAGTAGATGTAATTTGGCCAACCATGAGTACAACTTCGTTTAATTTAGATATAGACGAGTACCAATACCAAAGCATGAGGAAATATTTAAGGAACCCTCACGTCAAAGATATATCTGTGACTATAAACGATTGCTTTGGTAGATTGATACAAAAATACATAGTAAAATCAGCAAGGCTAATGAGTGAAACCATGGCCTCCTCAACAGGCGGAAGGATGACTGTAAATTTGTCATATAAATCTTATTATAATAGATTTCTTGAGAAGTACAACCTTGCTATATATGATGAGTTTAGTGAAGAGCTGCCATGAGAAACTTTGAGCATATAGACGGAAGAATAGTTGAGCTAAAACCTTTAAATAAGGAAGGGCATCAGTTTGATTCATGGGAGGTAATTAAAGGCGATGTGACTATAAAAGAAAACAAATTCACCATGCCTGCTGAAGATGTTGAGGTAATAGGTAAATACAGCTTAATTCCTTATGAAGTTATTATTGTTGGTGAAAATGGACAGCAGTCTGGAGGAGGAATTTATGCTTTTAACCAAGAAGTATTATTGAGTCAGTCGGCAAATCCTGGTTATAATTTTGATGGATGGACTAGTGATTTTGATGAATTAGTGGTAACCAACGATTCTTTTGTTATGCCTTCTAGAAATTTGCAAATTACGGCTAATTATTTACCCATTAATTATAAGGTCATAATAGAAAATGACGGTAATGGAAACGAGACTGGGAGTGGAGATGAATACCATGTTAATGATCAAGTTCGGTTGGGGGCATTTCCTAAAACTGGTTATGATTTTGACAAATGGGAAGTTCTAGAAGGAGCGGCGATTGTAGAAAATGGTCAATTTACAATGCCTGCAGAAGATGTAAAAATTAAGGCGACTTATAAATTGGCAGAATACAGTGTTACGGTAAATTCTGGATCGGTTACTAACGGCGGGCCTTTTAGAATGGGGGACAGCATATCACTACTTGAGGATCAAAAAATTGGATATTCTTTTGATGGATGGGAGTTTGATGTAGCGCCTATTGAGGTTAATCAAGGTTCTTTTGTTATGCCGCCTAGAAATGTAACCGTTACTGCAGTTTACACCGCGATAGAGTATGACATAACAGTTAATGGTGATAACGGAACTGAAACCGCAAGTGAATCTACAGCTACCGTAGGAGAACAAATAGCGCTTGAAGCTGACCCCGAAGATGGATACGAGTTTTCTGAGTGGACGACGACGACTAGTGGCGTTACTTTTGCAAACAAGGACGACAAAGAAACAACATTTGATATGCCTGCTGACGATGTAACCGTTACTGCAGTTTACACTGCGATAGAGTATGACATAACAGTTAATGGTGATAACGGAACTGAAACCGCAAGTGAATCTACAGCTACCGTAGGAGAACAAATAGCGCTTGAAGCTGACCCCGAAGATGGATACGAGTTTTCTGAGTGGACGACGACGACTAGTGGCGTTACTTTTGCAAACAAGGACGACAAAGAAACAACATTTGATATGCCTGCTGACGATGTAACTATTACTGCGGTTTACACCGCGAAAGAGTTTACGGTAACCATAACGAATGATGGAAATGGCTCTGGGTCATCGTTGGGTGCGACTACGGTAAATCAAACTATCACTCTGACTAGTACTCCTGATGCGGGGTATCAATTTAAAGAGTGGGAGGTTGTTTCTCCGGTAGCCCTTAATATTGTAAATAATGCGACATTCACTATGCCTGCAGAAAATGTTCAAATAAAAGCGGTTTTTGAGCTCAAGGAATTTACTGTCACAATTGAAAAGTCAGGTGAAACTTCGGGAGGAGTCCCAACTGGTGGTGGCACTTATACTATGGATCAATCGGTTAGTATAGACGCCGTAGTAGCTGAAGGGTATGAATTTGATGGCTGGAGTGTTGCTAGTGGCGGCACTACCCTGCAAAACGTATCAGCTGAAAATACAACGTTTACTATGCCTGCAGAAAATGTTGTAATACAGGCCGCTTATAAACTAAAAGAGTTTACGGTAACCATAACGAATGATGGAAATGGCTCTGCGTCATCGTTGGGTGCGATTGCGGTAAATCGAACTATCACTCTGACTAGTACTCCTTATGCGGGGTATCAAATTAAAGAGTGGGAGGTTGTTTCTCCGGTAGGCCTTAATATTGTAAATAATGCGACATTCACTATGCCTGCAGAAGATGTTGAAATAAAAGCGGTTTTTGAAGCGAAGCCAGCTTATTCATCAGAATTGGGAGCCCCTACTGCTCGTATAGTAGGCACTGACGTGTCCTTGAGTCAAGATGGAAAAATTAGGGCCGTAATAAAAGGGAGTAAACCTATTGTTCAAAATTATAATACTACAAATAATACATGGGAAGATGAATGGGCGCCAACAACCATAACCGCGTATAAAGTTTCCTTATCTGCAGATGGGACAATACTGGCTGTTGGTTATAATAACTTTGATGATAAAAAGGGTAAAGTTGTTGTCTATGAAAATGATAATGGAAATTGGCAACAAAAAGGGTCGCAACTTACTGGAGAAAAAGGAGAATGGGTAGGAAATAGCTCGAGCGTTCAAAATTATCAATTTCAAGGAGATCGTTTTGGTAATAGTTTAGCGTTGAGTAACGACGGACTCACTATGATTGTGGGATCTTATTCGGCTGCAGGCTCATTCTTTCATAGAAGCACAGAATACTTCTTTGATCGGGGAGGGAGAGTTCAAGTCTATCAGTTTGCTAATGGAAACTGGAGCCAATTAGGTGCAGATTTTACGGGAGAGAGTCTGTATTTAGGGTATGGTGACGAGGTGAGAATAAGCGGAAATGGCTTGGTTGTAGCCTTCACTAATTATTATTGGAGCAACGATCATGATGGGAATAAATTACATGTATATGAGTGGGCCTCGAACACATGGGTAGAAAGAACAGGTGTGAGCGCTTTTAATAACTTCAATCAAATGGGATCGCCATTTGATTTCTCTATAAACAGTAATGGATCTGTGCTTTCTGCGGGGAGGTATAGTTCTTTTGGTGGCGACGGATCTGTAATAATATATAGATACGCAAATAGTTCTTACTCCAGTGAGATTATATCGGCGGAGAGTACTAATAATATGGTTTTTGGGTACAAGGTAGATTTAGATGATTCAGGTAATTATTGCGTTATATCTGAAAATTATTCGAATATTTCCGACTCGGGTAACGAGCATATTTACGTTTACCATTATAGTGGTGGCCAGTGGAGCAATATAGGCAAAGTGTCGGGAGGAGCAATTTCATCATGGGGAAGCACAGAGACAACTAAGGTCGTACTAAGCGGAAATAAAAATGTAGTTGCTGCAATTGTAGGAGGAAAAGTAGTCCACTTTCTTTGAGTCCAAAAACTATAAAATAACATTTTTTCTTTTAATATAATAATACATGAGCAAGCCTTTTTACAGATACGAAGATGTTCCAGTGTTGCTAGCGACCAAAGGTAGTGAGCCAATTATGGTTTTTGCTAGTTCTGCTGGACTTTCTGCGAGCCAACCGATAGAGGCTAAAAAATTCCTAGAAGACCATAATATATCTTTTGCATTACAGACTGGGGATGTGCATTTTACAGGAGCTTATGAATCTGGCTTTTTGATGGGCCCAAGAAATGGCCCAGGCGTAAAAATGCCTGAATCGGTTGAGACTATACCAAGTGGTTACAAGATAGCGTATCCAGGAGGACAATCTTTATATTTAACCGAAGATTTATCTGCTGGAGATTACTATATTAAGGTGAGGTCTACCGGTGATACATTATTGGATTATGATAGGGATATAGAATACGGAGAAGTCGATGTTTTGAGGAATTATGCGGCATCAAATGTTGTAAGGGGTGTGTTGAATATTTCCTACTATATGAACACTGGGAATCTTCATACGTTTGCAAACTTGACTGGATTATTGGATCCAAATATTTACCCACAAATTAATGAAGAGAAAATTACAGGATCATTTGGTGATTATATTTTTGAAGACGCATACTTGAGGGAGTTGAATTTTTCGGCACAACCTTTTCAACCAATAGAGTCGAGACTAAGCATAGATATATATGGAAAAATGGAATACCGTGAGGGGTTGTCGCAGTCAATACTTGACGATTATGGATGCTTGAAAGAGAATCAATTTAGCATACCTCACGCAGTCAATACTAAGCTTGTTGGTGCGTCCGGAATTGGCATAAATTACCCGCTTAATTTTGATTATACTATATCGTCACAAAGATCCCCAGAGGTGCCGGTCCCATTAAGCGGTAAAATTAGCGAAGATGGAGAGGTGCCAGTTCGGGTCACGAAAGATAACATAGATATCACTATAAAAATTCAAGGAGAGAAGCTTGATCCATTTCTAAAAATATCAGGACAAAGAGCTAACGTCACAGTTGAGCTTTCTGATATTGGATTCAATAAGGAATTCACGGACAATAACGAAGGGTTGATGAATAAATTTTCTCTAGCCGGAAGTTTGATTTATCCTGATATGCCATCTCAAAAGCTAAGGGATTACGGGGTTGTAGAGGAAGATAATTTAAGCGTTTCAGAGGGTGGCTTTTTAAAGGGCACTGCAACAATAAAGCAGTCTTACAGGTAATGGATATACCAGCTTCATTATGGAATACTGGAAGGCGGTATAAGAAAGACGATATAGTTCAAATCGCAAACTTGGCCCTTCCTGGTGATGAATATAGGGACAAGGATGGAGATCTAGTTCAACCTATCACTACTAATGATTATCTTCAATTACAAACAGATAAAGAGTACGTAATATCTGCAGATGTCTTGAGCGAGGTAGATGTAATAGATAGCCAAGAAGTTACCATAGGTACATATTTTAATATCAACAAAAACCTGAATTACTCGATAGGATGTATGGTTAAGAAATTAACCGAATCGTCTTCAACCATAGATGACCAGAAAACATATATTACTCAACCATCTGAGGGAGTTGTTGATTTGGATAGTTCTATAGGCGTAGGAATAGGTGTTAAATTCCTAGACAGTCTTGGAGAGAAAATAAAAGTTTCAAATCTTAGGGATAATCACAGGTTAATGGCTGGTAGCGAGCTTAATGATAGTGAGTATTATAACGTATTGTTAGATATAGAGGCAAGTTCAATACCTGATGGTGCGGTTGGCGCATATTTATTTGTATTTGTGTACGGTATGAGGTCTGGTGGTTTTATGTTCAAGAAGCCTTTTGCATCTAATTTGGGTAGGTTTTTTTATTGCATTGAGGATCATGATTCTGGTTTTGGGAAAGAGCCAAATTCAGAAGTAGGTTCAAGGTATTGGACTCAAGATTTTGTATGGAGACCTTCTTATGGGTCAAAGTCAGATTTTGTAGCTATAAATGATGAGTTAAAGATGGGAGAGGGTAAGAATTATGTAACTAGCATGGCCATAAATTCTTTACCAATGGAATTGACTTTGAACTTTAATAATAGAACAGATTCTGAAACTAAAGCCATAGTTCATTTTTTACAAGAAAAGTCATTTGCTTATAATTCAATTTTTAGTTTAGATTATAAAGGTAATAGATTATTGTCAAGCGATGTAGCTTCTTTTAATTTTAAATATAGTTACCCCTATAAGGATGATTTAAAGTATACTTGTACTGAATTTGATCATTCGATAGTTTATAGAAATAAAAACAATATCAAGGCTAAATTCGTATGCAATACTGAGAGCACTTTGGCTAGCTTCGAGAGTCACGCTGGATACAACAAAAGAGTTGACGCTTTGATACCTATATTTATAGACGAAGTAACTCACTTTAAAAAAGGAGAGCAAATAAGCTTAAATACATTCACTCTCGAGGGGGACGATGGAGCAAAGAAAATAGAGCCAAGTAATATATTAAGAGTAAAAAGATACGACGAACCGGGAGAACTTACAAAAGGTTTAATAATATGTAAAGAGCCAGAAAAGTTCGAGGAAGGGGATTGTGTTTTTGTAAAAGTAAAAGATCCAGAAAACTCTATATACAATGTAGGGAAAACAAAAATATATAAAAAAATATCTCAAACTGAATTTGTTTTTCACCCGTTATTGGAAGAGGGGTCATATGAAGACGTGGTAAATTTAAGGGCTACATCTTCGGCTGGAGAAAATACTTCAGCGCAATGGTTCGATGAGGATGTCAGTAACCAATTGAAGATAAGAGAAGAAGATATTGTTTTTGATAATGTATCAATAGTCAGAATGGCTGTGTGCCCTGAGGATTGTGCAGACAGTAAGGTTTTGATGCCAGAGGGAGTGTCTATTATACCTGCAACTAGCGAAGATCCGGCAACCGGAGAAAGCAGAAAGAGGCAAGTATATTTAAAAAACTACAGAAGGCTACAAATAGACTCAGAGATCACTGCGGAGACTCAAACTGTTAAGTTTACTCCTATGGAGAATTTTACACTGGAAGCAAAGGATGACTTCTGGCTGCTTATTTCTGCTGTTCAAGGCAGGAGCAGCTTATACATAAAAGATCCAGACGAAATTCCAAAATACCCTTGGTTAGAAGTTAGAACCTTTGATCACAAGCCAAGTTTAAATTTCAACATAAATCACACTCCAGAAAATATACAAACAAGTTTCCTTAAATACTACAATAAGAAATATAAGAAAGAATTAAATTCTAATCTATCTACATTTAATGTAGTTTTTGATAAAAGGAGCGATCAGGAGGCTGCCGAAATATTGCAGTTCCTTGAGAGTCATCTTGGGCACAAGAAATTTAGGTTTCAAATGCCTAGGCCATATTTAAAAGATACAAGCGCGACGACTTCTCCGAGTAGACCTTTCATTTCAACTTTTTATTGTCCTAGCTGGGGGCACGATATAGTTTACAAGAATAATCATAGTATTACGGCAACCTTCATAGAGTCCACAACCTCAATAGAAGAAGATTTACGTAATGTTTTTGGCATAGGCAGGGAAGAGCAGAAGCCTTGCTATGGAGCTGAGCTTTTTGACCCTGTTACTAAATTTGAATTATGCACCTTTTCTTCGATATTGCAGGCCACAAATGGAATTGGATTCCAGGTAGTAGAAGGTGAGAACGAGCAATTGATCGGAAAGCCTAAAGCTGTTGATTTAGTTTTTATAGTTGATACGACGGGCAGTATGACTAACCAGAGTATAGAGACGAATGGAGTCACTAAAACAAAGTATCAGGTATGTATAGATATACTTTTGAAAATGATAACAGCTCACGATAGCTATATCATGCCTGGAACCGAATCATATAATGGTGAATTTAACACTCCAGCATTAAGCTTTGGTTCGAATAGTGGTGATGACACTATACCTCCATGGCCAGCAGATAATGAAGTCTTGAATAGCTTGTTACCTAAACTTTACGATCCGCTAAAGGAATTGCGAGATTCTCTTGAAAATGAGGGTTATAATTTAGAAAACCTAGATAGATTTAAAATAAAAATAGACCAAAAAAGAGTAAATCTTGGTTTTATACTGATGGCAGATCCTAGGCAGGTGATACAGGACGTATCAGATTACCCTAATTCATTCGACAAGGTGCAGTCTTATAAAAGTATAAACGTAAAAGATCCACAAAGCGTACTAAAAGAAGATTCGCCTAGAGCAGTTAGTCAGGCTTTGGCTCAATTTTATAATAGTCCACGAGCTGAACATGTGACAGATAGAATAGTTATAATGCTAAGCGATGGAGTTTTTACTAGCGATGATGCGGCTATGCCAGGAACTAATTACGATCAGTTTTATAGTCAATACACTCTTGACATGTGCGCTCAATTAAGAAAAGGTGGAGATTTGGCGGTTAGAAGACCATCTGACGAGGTGCTCAAGAAGTATGGATACGGAAGTCAGACGCCTTTTAATAAGCTAGAGAATTATAAAACAAAAGAAAAAGATGGGGGGGTATCTCAATACAATAACCCAGACCTTGAAAAAGAAAACCCTGTCTGGTACAATGAAGAAATGCCGACGGTATTTATGTTTGCCAGAGTGGGTATACCTGGCCAATTATCAACTTACGCTCCAAACTATGTTTATGATTATGATAAACCGGCGCCGTATTTAGAGCCACCAAGCAAGACTCCTCAATTCTTTTTTCCAATAACGCAGGCGGGCGACTTGAATGGCGAAGTAACTAGAATGATGGACCTAATAAAAATTGTAGAAATGCTCACCAATGATAATGGTTATCAAAACGTGTTCTCAATAGTGTTATATAATTGCGGGCCTCATGATGTGCAACTTAAGAATACACTAGTAAACATAAAAGGCCAAGCTGGCCCGCTAAAATATACAACCGAAATCTTAAAGGAAGGAATACCTAAGGGTGGTAACGTTCGTGACTTAAGTTATACCCAACCATACCAAAGTAAAGCATTAATAAATCAAGGTTATGGTGGTCAATATTATGGAGATCTAAATAATCAGGATTTATTTTCAGACGAATCAAGAGATTCAAATATATTGTGGTCTTCATTTAATACGAAGTACGAAGTATCTAGGGAAGGGTTTATTGAAAATATAAATGGAGGTTGGGCTGAGAATTCAACACTAAGTGAGGGAGTAAAGAATGTGGGTGTCGCTTTCAAGGGAATGCCTATAAGGGTATTTAAGGCGGATTCAGGTTTGGAAATAACGGACTATAACATAGGCAATGTTCACGCTGGCAACCAATACAGAGGCGATTATTCACACTTGCCGGTGATTAAACCTGGGGAGAAACTTGATTTGTTTTTTGGAATAAAAACTAACAAGCTGAGCGATTTTTCTGAGAACGTGCAATTATTAATAAATTCAGACGATGGAACGATGAGGCAGATGGACTGTTATGCTAATTATGAGTTCGACATACTCATTCCATCAAGCAAAGAGATTGTAGGTGATACCAAAACCGAAGACAAGGGTCCAAAGAATTGCCAGAGTGTATGGATGAATTCAAATCTTGTTATAGATCATCCAGAATATGGAAAAGTTTCTTTTGATAGCAGCCCTAAGTTGCCCATCGCCCCAACATACAACCCTTGGGCTTTAAGGAATTTCGCAGACAAGCCGCCGACATCAGGGGGTAATTCTTTCAAGATGTGCAACATAGCTTCAGCTCAAACATATACATTTTCTCAACCAATAAGAAATCCTCTTTTGGCTGTTTATAGTTTGGGGAACCCTGGTTTAAGCGTGACCATAAAAACAAGTACCAAAGTTATCGATTATTCGGGAGGAGCAAAATCAGCTGACCATTCTACTATAGTTGTTGATACAGACTTTAGCTTCAAGGGGCCAGAGGCTTTTGGAGTCCTTCAGTTTCCAGGAGAACATACAAGTATAACTTTAACGCCAAACACCGCTGAGTGTTACTATAGTCTCGTATGGGGGTTGCAATATTGCCCATGAGTTTTATAACTGAACAATCTGGGGTATGTCTCTCTCCTTCCGGTGGAACTGTCTATGCTGCATGCAATTGGTTTATCGATGAATATGGGCAGCGGTATTTGAATACGGAGGAGAGCAAGAGAATACTTCCAGAAGGGAATTGTTTACCGATTACTAATTTTGATTGTGACTCTAGTAGGAAAACGGTTGATAGTGGTAAGTTTGTATCAATTGTAAATACGTGCAGCTTGCCAATAACTATTACTGGTTTTAGAAATTCAGACCCCGAAAGGTTTTCTATATTGAGGTACCCTGAATATGCCGGATTTTCTGAATACACAACGGGGAACACTGAAGAATTACCTTTTACTGTTGAGCCCTTTCAGAGAAAAGTGGTTAATGCATTTTTTCATCCATTAATATCTGAACTTACAAGTGGGACTCCTGGAAAGTTAGAGAATAGAAATGGAGATAAATTTAGAGCAAAAATAGATATTCTTCCTGGATTCGAAGTCTTGAACTGTCAGAAGGAAAACTTTGTTTCTGTGCTTTGGTGGGATGGATCATGTGGCGGAGGTGGAGATAACTTAATACTAATGGATCAACCAATCGAGAGTTCTGGCCAATGGTTTGAGCCATCAGGGTTAGATTCATATATAGTAAGGACTGGAATATATTACCCAGAACAAGAAGCCGCTCAATATTTTGATCATACAGGACAAGACGTAACATTAACGGAAGACTATGAGCTTCCATCAAACTATTGTTCCGCATCGTTTAAGCTTGAAGCTGAGTTTTTGTGCGAAGCCGTTGATAGGAAATTTTTAAACAATGATGACAACTTCATAGAGCCAGACTTGTCGATAATCAAAAAAATACAAAACCAATACTCATTAAGTAAGAAAAAAACGATAGAGCTAAATATAGCAAACAATACCTCTGTGCAGAATATTTTTACAGGACTTAGGGATTGCTCTGTGGCTTACGCTTCAATGCTGAACAACATGAATCCAATTTGGCACGAAGCTTATGGAGATGTTGGGATATCTGGATCTCTTGGCGCTTTTCATTCTTTGGTTGATGGGCTAATCAGAGCGGGGCAAGACGGTGATATTAATAATTTAATTATGTCAACTTTACCTCCAACGAATATAAATTATGGTGACGCCGAGATTCAAGTATCTTACACGAGTAATAATACAGGACAAGTGGAACTAGATGGATACCTATGGACAGGCATGGTCATAGAGAATAAGTCGGTGAAAAATGCTGGAGACTTGACAAATCAAGCGGTGTTTTTTAATGCCCAGGTAATTTCGGGACCTCAAGAAGATGTCAGAATGTTTATAGTTGATAGCGGCGATTTTAATCTATACCCAATGAAAGAAAAAATATGAGTATATATAATATGTCATCGGGAGATAGTGACCCAAATAATGATTTTTTGAGAATGCATATAGCTATGGATGCAGATTCAAGTTCAACTATCACAATTTTCAATAGCGGCAATGCAGGGGTCGTTAAATATAGTACAAATTCTGATTACGCATGGAAGGTCGAGAGAATTAAATACATATCAGAAGACACAAGAGCATTAAAAGCTTCAGAGAATCAAAGGGTTGGGTACCCTGAATCTATATCCTGGATCCCTGGTTCGTTGATATCGCCGCTATCGAGCTCGGAGGAAGTGAAGGTTGGTGGCCTGAAATCATTTACAAGTAAGGATGACTTAAATGGAGCGCAATATCTAAAATCAGGACACCTAGTACTAGAAGAACACTATGAAGAACAATGGAGCCCGCAGGGTATAATTCAAGTATCAAATGTTTATTCGGAGTACGGAAACATGCCGTTTGTTGACATAGAGAATAAAGATATAGAGTCCACAGGTGTTATAAATTTATATTCATCCTCTCTAAAGGGTTGCATTTTTAGCATCGACATAAAGAGGAATTTCATAAGTGGAGAGGCTAATGAGGCGGGCAGTATACTTCTATCAGATCAGATTGATACAAAATCAAGTAGCTCAGTAAGAAAAAACGATACAATCAGCGAGTGGAATAGTATATTTGAAATAAATAAAAACTGCAACGCTGACTCTATATTTAAAAACGGAAAAAATAGAGACGAAGTGTTTGCAGAAGAATTAAAGTCATACCTAGATGACACTTGGCACAACAAGCTAAAGAGAAACTTGTGGGGGGATTATATAGATAATGAAAATATAGAATTAAGCTCAAGAGATCCGGAAACGCTAAAGAATCATATATTTTATTGTTTTTATTATTTTGGAGCTTCTGATGATATAAATATACTTTCTAATGCCAGTTTTTATGCTAATGAGGGGTTGAGTTGGTATATCGGTCTTGGTGGTAAAAGTTTATTCTCAGACAACATAAGGTCAATGAAAACTGAGTTGAGTTACCTCCCAGTCATATCCAAAACTAAAAAAGTAACAAAAGTTTATGGCTTGCCACCTAGAACAACTTATTCATATAATTTACAAAACAATATTAATATTGCTGATTTTATTGATTGATTAATTTATAATATATATATCATGAGTAATACAGAAAAGAATATTAAAACTTTATTTGAATTGGATCCTTCTGCTATTATATGTTTGTATAGAATAAACTTAAGAGAGAAGGGTCAGTATTTATTTCATGCTGGAGAAAATGGATATAAAAATAAACTAGTATTCAATAGCCAAGAGTACGATTTTTTTCCTATAAAGGTTGATGGATTTGAAACTCCGGGAGACGGAAGGCTTCCTAGACCAAAGATGACGTTTACCAATCACCAAGGAGTAATTTCTTTGCGGCTTAATTATTTTGACGATTTTATTAATTATAAGGTTACTAGGGTAAAGACGTTTGTTAAGTATTTAGATGCAGTTAATTTTCCCCATGGTGTTAATCCTCACGCCGAGCCTGATCCTGATGCGGCTTTTGGAGAGGATGTTTTCTTTGTTAATCAGAAAACAAAAGAAGATGATAATATAGTGGAATTTGAACTTGTATCCCTGCTCGAGTTAGAGAATGCAAATGTTCCAGCTCGAACAATTTATTCCAACAACTGCCCGTGGAACTACAGGGGCGCAATTGGCTGCGGTTATAACGGAAAACCTATATCGGACGCGAAGAATAAGAGGTTTGTGCCGAGCGGATATCATCCTGTAAAAATAGGCGATAAGTTTTTACCAGGTGGAGCGGTTGGAGCTGATGTTTATTTTGAAGACGAGTTTCAAGGTGAGGAGTTTGCTAAAGCGGAAGGTGACGAAAGTTATCAAGATTGGCTTATAACAGAAACATATCAAAAGGGTGATGTTGTCAAAGTGGTTCCATACGATAACGACTCAGACCTTAATCCAATAGATATATATGTATGTTTGAATAATGAAGTTAGATCTAACCCTATACATGACTCAGAAAACTGGGCCCTAGATGATTGCGATAGAACATTGTGCGGTTGTAGGTTGAGATTCTCAGATTTAGCTACAGGGGCCGGAGGCGGATCAAGATCCTCTAATGAGGGGCTGCACGTAGAGTCAAAAGATGGACTTCCGTTTGGAGGTTTCCCTGGAGTTGACCCTTATGAATTTAAGTAAATGTTTGAAGAAAGTATCATAGTTCATGCAGAAGGTAACCCAGAAGAAGAGGTGTGCGGATTTGTTTTGCTTCATAAAGATTTAACTGTATCAGTTGAGCCCGCAATAAATGAACATTCGGCGCCAAGAGATTGCTTTACGATATCGCCAAAAAGCTTCATAAAACATTCTATAGACAAAACAATAGTAGGAATATACCACTCTCATCCAAGGAGCAACGAGAGGCCTTCTCCGCCAGATATAGCTATGTCTGAGGAAATGGGTATTCCTTATTTAATCTACAGCGTAATAACCAAGAAGTTTTTTCTTTATTACCCCGAAAGCTATGAGCCAGAAAAGCTTACTGGAAAACCCTACATCAAGGGTTTCTTTGAATGCACCTGTTTACTTAAAGACTATTTCAAAAAAGAACTAAACATAAACATATCCAAATGGAATGAAAACTATTGGCTTCCAAAAGAAGATAAAGATGCGAATAAACTATTAATAAATATATTAAATAAGAATTTAAATAAAATAGAGGATAAAAAAATACAAAAACATGATGTAATAGTGTTTAAGGTTGGGCGTAATGATAGGTGTCACGTTGGTGTATATTGCGGTGATGATTATTTCATACATCAGGCTGATAAAATTTTATCAAGAAAGGAATTACTTGATCACCGTTGGCAAGCAAAAATAAAAGAAGTGTACAGGCACTCATCGTTAGTGTAAATATACACAAGGAAAAAGGATGAAAAAGGTATTTTTACACGGAGAGCTCGGCAAGGAGTTTGGGAGGGAGTGGAATTTAGATGTTAAATCTGCTTCTGAGGCTTTGTCTGCCCTGTTTGCCAATAACAGTTCAATAGAAGTTTACCTAAACAAAAAGCAGCAGGATGACGTATTTTACGGGGTAAGAAGTGGGAGATCTAAGTCATTTCTTACGAGTGAAGAAATGAGCGCAAGGACTAATGAAGATTTCCACCTGTTCCCAATACCTCTTGGCTCTGGGGGGGCGGTGGTTGGATTATTGGTGACCGCAGCAACCACTGCCGCTAGCATGTACGTTTCTAAGAAAATGGCTGAAGCTATGCAGAGGGAGGATAAAACTGTAAAAGCTCAGACTCAATCATTTTTATTTAACGGTAGTGAGAATAGATACGAGCAGGGGGCAACCGTTCCTTTAGGTTATGGAAGAATGAAGGTTGGAAGTAATACTATATCTGCTTGTAATGTCAATTACGATTACGACTCAGACAAGGGAGATATATTTAATTTCACAAGCGGACTTTATAGTTTAATACCAACGTACAGCAAATACTACAATGACGAATACGGACCACTTGGTTCTTCTTTTCATGTTAATCAATTCGATGGTAGTAGCAAATTTAAAACTGCAGATCCTGCTTATTTATTTTTGAAAACAGCTCCATCATTGAATACATTCGGTTCAAACGATGGATCATATGGTCAGTATGAAGATGCGGCAGCACAACAAGATAGGTATGTTACTCAAGATAGTAAAAACGGTAATGCTATTGGTGGGTACATGTATTATGAGTATAATTATTTTAAAGGTTTAAATAAGTCACTACTTGGAAATGCTCAAGCTAATGGTAATTGGTTTCAGGATTCGAATATTTTAGACAATACATTGGCGGTTTCGTCGGCGGCTGCAATAAAGAGTTCGTTAGTATGCCTTCAGTCAAGCCCAATAGCTGGAAATGAAGAAAAAGTTTTTTACCCAATAATGTTTGCCGATGGCGAGCTTACTAGTGCAAGAAATCCTATAGATAGGAACAATCAGGGTTTTGCTCCAATACAGGTTGGAGAAAGGTGGAAGGGGGCAGATAAGAATAATGGAGTAGGTTGGTTTAAGTTAGAATCCGCTTCAGTTTACAAGGCCGTGGACTTAGTGTGTGAGGGACCTATTGATGGTTTTTCAGACAACAATGGGGATACATTAAAGTTTCGCAAAGAACTAGAGAGAAACGACGATCCAGCTTTAATGAGAAACAGTATGGATGACTACCTGCAAGGGGTATACTTGAATGACGACCAAGCTAAGGAAGTCAATCATGCGACAAATTTAGATTCTTACAATATAAACGAATTCGATATAGACATAGGTATGAATAAGGATGGTCTAATTGGGTCAAACGATCAATCTTTACTGGAACCTCAGTATTTGTTTACAGCAAATACTAAGGACATAAACGCTCCGCTGTATGGGCCAAGATCAATTAATCAAGGAGCTATAATTACAGAGCAAAGCGATATAGGTCCATTCAAGCAAAACAAAACCTACAAGTTAGGGGAATTGGTATCTTATCAGGATGACGGTCAATCTTATAATTATAAATTAAGCAATAGTTTGTCGAATAAATTTTCAAAAAATGAGGACTATAACTATGCGGCAGATGATGTCAAGATAGTTTACGAAGAGAATGGAGATAGTAAGACTTTTTATGCTGCCACGCAATTAATAAACGAATATAATGCATTCGACGGAGGTTATGTGGACATTGAAAACGATAATTATTATCTACCTGGGGATAAGATAAAGTCAGAAAGTTTCTTGGGGGGTGTTGAATACTACGAAATGGGCCCTGATTCTGAGAAATTTTTAGGCGTATTTGATT
>Ga0206129_10003188_pt1 | contig 19267 bp, 16 predicted proteins | sample Helgoland_Spring_8_FD_148616 | JGI IMG/M metagenome (GOLD analysis project Ga0206129, IMG submission 148616) | Pelagic subsurface seawater microbial communities from Kabeltonne, Helgoland, North Sea - Helgoland_Spring_Bloom_20160502_2 | ecosystem: Environmental > Aquatic > Marine > Epipelagic ...
GGGGGGGGGGGGGGAGGGGGGGGGGGGGGGGGGGGGGGGGGAGGGGGGGGGGGCAGAGCGGTTGGCGCGAGCCGGCCGCTTATCGACCTGTGGCCGTTCTTCGCGATACCCCTGGATTCCGGAGTGTCCGGATGCGCCCTGGCACGATACCGAGCCGGATTGGCGAGCGCAATATCAACTCGGGCACGATGGGCGCACGGCCTGCCGGACCACTCGTCCGCGCGGCGGGCGGCGAGCGGAAACCGGGATGGCCCTGGCGCTCGCCCAATGGCGCGGTGCGGATGCACCGGGACGGCAGAGCGTCGAGACCGTGCGAGATGGCCGTGGTCTCTATCGGCTGCGACCCGCAGTCGTGGGGCGTGGCGGAGCCGGTCGGCGCCTCACGCCGCAAGCGCCTCCGCCTGCTGCATGAAGTGCTTGTTCACGACGCTGTCGGGCCTGAGCGCCAGCCGTTCGCTGGCGAGCGAGAGCGCCACGTTGCGGTCTCCGGCGCGGATCGCGGCTTCGGTGAGCGTCCATTCCACCAGATCGCGCTGGGCGATGCTGCCGCCCATGCGCCAGAGATTGGCCTCCACCGGCAACAGGCCCTCGACCGCGGCGGTGTAGTCGCCGTCCACATAACACGCCATCGCCTCGGCAATCGGCACGGTCACGTCGCGGTAGGTGGGCGCGATTTCCCCGCCCGCCGCCGCGTGGCGCTTCATGCCCGCCAACACGGTCTCGTAAGCCTGCCGGTCGCCCGCGCGCAGGGCGGCCATGGCGGCGTGAATCTCGTTGAAGGGGCTCGACATGCCGGCTAGCTGCTGCTGCCAGAGCGGCAATTGCTCCTGCCAGCGCTCCCCCGCCTCGCAGCCCAGCGTCTCCAGCCGCCAGAGCAGCGCGGTCAGGTTGCAAAGCTGTGTGCCGACCGGGCGCATGATGGGCAAAATCCTGTCGTCATAGATCGCCAGCGCCTCCTCATGCTGGCCGAGTTCGACGTGGAACAGCGCCTTGTGCCACCAGATGTGCACGCGGTTGTTGAATTCCGGCCGGGTCCAGTGGGATGCGCGCCCGTCCATCCAGCCGAGGCCCTCCGACGGGCGGCCGGTCATCTCCATCACGTGGCTCACCGCATGATGCGGCCAGTAGCCATTGGGCTCCCGCTCCGCCGCCTCGCGGGAGACATCCTCCGCGCGGGCGAAGTCGCCGAACTCCTCCAGGCCGAAGCCGTAGAAGGACAGCATGATGCCGTAACCCGGCTCGTCCTTCGACCAGAAGGCCAGGGCGCGGGTGGCGCGCGCCACCTCCCGGTGGAAGCGCCCCTGGTAGCCGTCGAGGCGTAGCGCACACTGGTGCCCGGCCAGGTCTTTCGGATCGTCGAGCAGGTGCCGGTCCAGCACGGCGACGGCCGACGGCCACTGCCCGTTCGCCGCAAATCTCAGCGCCGCCCGATGCGCCGCCTCCCGCCCGCTCAGCCCGTCTGCCGGGATGCTGTCCAGCAGGTCCCGCGCCTTCGCCAGCTGCACGCCATCGTTGGAGAGCGCCAGCATCCAGGCCTGAAGCAAGCCGGCCATGGCGCAGCCGGGATCGGCCTCGCGGGCCAGCGTCAAATGCGCGGCGGTGTCGCCATAGTTGAGGGTAAAGGCGCGGACGGCGTCGTCGATGTGTTGGGCGGCTGTGGTCATGGTCTTGTTCCTGTCGCGCTGGAGCATCGCCGGATCAAATGGAATTATTCGGACCGGAAAATATGCCCCAAAATCATAGAGTTATAGCAGATTGACCCGTTCAATCGGAACGGAATCCGCTCTAGCGGTTCGATGCCGGCAGATGATACCCATCCGTTGGCTGGATGGAACCGCCGGATGATTGCAATAGGGGGCCGGTTCACGGAACACTTGCCCTGGCAAGCGTTTCGATCGGACCGCTAGGCCGAGGGTCGATGCAGGCCATAATGGTCTCGCAGCGTGGTGCTTTCATACTCGGTGCGGAAGCGTCCGCGGCGTTGCAGGATCGGTATGACCTCATCGGCAAACACATTCAGCATGTGCGGCAGCAGCAGCGGCATCACGTTGAAGCCGTCGGCCGCACCGTCGTCGATCCAGTCCTCGATGGTATCGGCGATCTGCTCCGGCGTGCCGGCCATGACGAAATGCCCGCGCGCGCCGGCCAGCTTGCCCAGCAATTGCCGCATGGTCAGCCCTTCCCGCGCGACCGCGCCGACGATCAGTTCGGTGCGTCCGCGCGAGGCCTGGTTTTGGGCCGGGTCGGGGAAGTCGGCCGTCGTCAGGTTGCGGTCGAGCGGAATGTGCGAGAAGTCGTGGCCATCGAAGCGTTGCGACAGGCGGGAGAGGCCGGTCTCCACGTCGGCGAGTTCGTTGAGCTCCTGCTCCATCCGCTTCGCTTCGGCCTCCGTGTCGCCGATGATCATGCTGATGCCGGGCAGGATCACGCACTGGTCCGCCGGCCTGCCGGCGGCGACCACGCGCGATTTCAGGTCCTTGTAAAAAGCCTGGGCGGTGGACTTGGTCATGTGGGCGGTGAATACCGCCTCCGCATGGCGCGCGGCGAAGGCCTTGCCGGTGTCAGAGGAGCCGGCCTGCACCAGCACCGGCCAGCCCTGCGGGCAGCGCGGCACGTTCATCGGGCCGGCGACGTCGTAGTATTGGCCGTGATGGTCGATGGGGCGGACCCGGTCGCGCCGGTAATAAATGCCGGCCTCGCGGTCATCGACGATGGCGTCGTCCGTCCAGCTATCCCAAAGCTGCTTGGCGACCTCCACGAACTCCTCGGCGCGGTCGTACCGGTCGGCGTGGGAGAGGCGGCCCGTGCTGCCGAAATTGTTGGCGCCGGCGATGCTGAACGAGGTGACGATGTTCCACCCGGCCCGGCCCTTGCTGACATGATCCAGTGAGGCGAACATGCGCGCGATGTTGTATGGCTCGCTGTGGGTGGTCGACGCCGTCGCGATCAGCCCGATCCGGCTGGTGGCCGCGGCGATGGCGCCGCAGGTGGTGAACGGGTCCAGGTACATGCGCGACGTGCGGTCGGAATCCGGCGCGAGCGACAGCGTGTCGGCGAAGAAGATCGAGTCCATACGCGCCGCCTCCGCTTTCCGGGCGCACTCGATGATATGGTCGATGTCCAGCACTTGGCGCTTGTGCGCCAGCGGGTGCTTCCACGCGGCCTCGTGGTGGCCGCGGGCATAAATGAACAGGTTCAGGTGGATGGGGCGTTTCATGGGGATCTCCGATGAAGGGGCCGGTCGGCCCAGGCTTCGGATGAAAGGCGAGGCCGGACAATGCCCGGCCGGTCAAATCAATCCCGCGACCAGGCGACGACCGTCTGGCGGGCCTCACCCAGGCCTTCGATGCCCAGCTCGACCACGTCGCCGGGGTTCAGCCATTGCTGCGGGTTCATACCGGCGCCGACGCCGGGGGGCGTGCCGGTCATGATCACGTCGCCGGGCAGCAAGGTCATGTACTCGGATACGAACGAGACGATCTTCTTCACGCCGAAAATCAGCTTGTCGGTCGAGCCGTTCTGCTTCATCTCGCCATTGACCTTCAGCCAGATGTGAAGGTTTTCGGGGTTCGCCACCTCGTCCTTGGTCACCAGCCAGGGGCCGATGGGGGCAAAGGTGTCGGGGCTCTTGCCCTTGGTCCATTGGCCGGCCGGGCGTTCCTGCTGGAATTCCCGTTCGGAGACGTCGTTGCCGACGGCATAGCCGGCCACGCAATCCATCGCCTCGTCCTCGGAGACATAGGACGCGCGCTTGCCGATATAGACGCAGAGCTCGACTTCCCAATCCAGCTTGGTGGAATGCGGCGGCTTCACGATATCGCCGTTGGGCGCGTTGTAGGCGGTGGTGGCCTTGTGGAAGATGATCGGCTCGGACGGCGGCGTCGCGCCGACTTCGGCCGCATGGTCGGAATAGTTCAGGCCGATGCAGACCACCTTGGAGGGGTTGGCAACCGGGGCGGCCAGGTCCGGCGAGCCGGTGACGCGCGGCAGGGTCGTCACATCGACCATCGCGATTTCGGCCAGGCCCGCCGGCGAAATCGCTTCGCCGTCGATATCGAAAACGATGGAGGACAGGTCGCGAACATTGCCCTTGGCATCCAGGATGCCGGGCTTGATCTGGCTGCCGGCAACAAAGCGGACGAGTTTCATCGGGTTTCCTGTTCTGGCAAGGCCTGACACTGACCGGCGGGCGATTGCCTGCGTATCGAAGGGGCGTTCCCGATACCGGATTGGCCCTGCGATACGCCCCGGAACAAGTCCGGGGCTGATCGGGGTGAGACGCGTTTGGGGCGGGTGGGTTTCACCCTGCGCTACGCGGGGTCTTCGTCCCGCTGCCAAAGGACAGAGGGATGCTGAAGCCGGAGCCGATCACTCCGCTGCGGCGGCTTGCAAAGCCGGATACTTGACGGCCCCGTTCGCCTTGAAGCCGGCGATGTCGGTGGCGGAATAGCCCCACTCGCCCAGGATCTGGTCGGAATGCTCGCCGATGCTGGGGGCATGGGTCAGGGCATCCGGGCCGGTGATGCGCGGCTGGCCGGGGATATGCGGCATCGGCACGGTGCCGGTCTCGGCGTGCTCCAGATAGGCGATGGCATCGACGGCTTTGGTCTGCTCGTGGTTCATCAGGTCGCCATAGTTCTGCACCGGCGCGTTCATCACGCCCGCGGCGGTCAGGCTGTCGGCCCAGTCCTTGGTGGAGCGGGTGGCAAAGACCTCGCGGATCATCGGCATCAGGATGGCTTCGTTGGCCAGCCGCTTTTCGCGGTTGTCGAAGCGGTCGTCGGTCGCCCATTCCGGCTTGCCCATCACCTGGCAGAGGCTGACATAGTGCGCTTCGCGCATGGCGGTGATGTTGATGAAGCCGTCGGTGGTCTGCATCGTTCCCACAGGGACGTACAAAGGCTGGCTTTCGCCCTTTTCCAGATAGAATTCCATGATCTTGGCCGCCTGGAAGGCCATGGCGGACTGCATCAGATTGTTGTCGATATAGGTGCCGACGCCATAGCGGAACTTGCGCATCAGGGCGGTGGATATCGCCTGGAAGGCATAAAGGCCGGTGGTCACGTCGATCGGGATCATGTTCAGGCGCTGGGGCAGGCCGTCCTTGTCCTTGTTGACCGTCATCAGGCCGCTGTAGGCCTGGATCACCGCATCGGTCACGGGCAGCTTGGAATTGGGGCCGGTCTGGCCGAAGCCGGTCACCGAGAGATAGATGACGTTCGGGTTGAACTCCTTCACCTGCTCGTAGCCGAGGCCGAACTTTGCCATGACGCCAGGCCGGAAGGCCTCCACGATCACGTCGGCTTTCTCCGCGATTTTGCGCGCGACGGCCTTGGCGTCCGGTTGCTTCATGTCCATGGCCAGCGAGCGCTTGCCGCGGTTGAAGGCGATGGAGTGGGCGCACTGGTCGCCGTACATGGCACCCAGCGTGCGGCCCCAGTCGCCCTCCGGCGGTTCGATCTTGAGGACATTCGCACCATGCTGGGCCAGCAGCATGGTGGTATGCGGGCCGGCGACGCCCTGGGTAAAGTCCAAAACGTTGATGCCTTCAAAGGCGCGGGGCTCGGTGGTCATCGGGGGAATCCTCCAATTCGAAATTCATGTGCGGACGAAAAAGTCCAGCTTGTGCCCGATAAAGCCACGGCAAGCGCTGGGCGTCAATCGCCTGAACGCCCCTTTCAGGGCGGCGCCATGTGCCGGGACGCCCCGCCCGGCCCCCACGCGCCCGAGGCCGTGCGCCCGGGGCCGTGCGCCTCAGGCTTCGAGGGCGCCGAGGGTGGCGGGGCCGGCGATGCCATCCACCGTCAGGTTGGCCTGAATCTGAAACCGGATCACGGCCCGTTCGGTGTCGCCGCCGTAAATGCCGTCCACCTCTACCGCGATCCCCTTGGCCTTGAGGGCTTGTTGCAGGGCGCGCACGTCGTTGCCCTGCAACATCGGCCGGGCGAGTCTCAGCACCCGCTCGTCCGGATCGGCGGCAGAGACGCGGACCGTGCCGGCCAGCGACGCCCCGTCAATGCGCACGCCGCGCACGTGCAAGGGCAGCGGCAAGTCCCAGGCGTTTTCGTTGACCAGACCCTGCAGCGAATCCATGCGGTAGACCGTCTTGCCCAACAGTTTGTTGCTGTGCGTGGCGAGCCAGTCGCGGCGGGTGGCGATATAAGCGTTCACCCAGGCATTCTCGCCCAATTCGGCCAGCGTGCCTTTCTCGGCATTGGTACGGTCGCGCATGCGGTGCCAGGAGCCGTGAATGCGGCTGTCATAGACCACGGCGGCGGTCAGCGGCGTGCGGCCGCCGACAAAGGCGAGGCTGGCCATGGCCGGCTGCCAGTAAACCCGGTCGAAAAAGCCATCCTGCACGGTCTGCATCACCGGATCGTCGCCGGCCTCGCGCAGCAGGCTGCGGAAGGTGCCGTCGTGATCCAGCGACAGGTCCCGCTGGTCGAGCCGCGCCTGAAACGGGATCAGGCTGCCGGCGAATGCGGCGCCGTCCGCCCGGCAATAGTCGGCGATCAACAGGGCGAGATTGCCGCTCGCCAGCGTCGTTTGCGCCTTGCCATAGGTCAGGTGGCCGGTATCGCCCGCCAGCAGGGTCACCGCGCCATAGTCGCCCAGCACGCGCCCGGTCTCGAAAATCTGGACGATGGCCTGGGCCGTTTTTTTCTGGGTGTCGGTCAGCATGGCGGTTCCTCCGGTTGGTAATCGCATTCGAGCACACCAACGCCGGTTTGCCGGTGCGCCAGGCCACACCTGACCTGGCGCCGGCAGGGCGCAATGGTTGCTCCGGACCGGACCAAGCGCCTCACGCCGCCAGCACCGGCCCGCTTCCGACAATGGTGGTGCGGTGCGAGACGCGCCGTGCCACCGGGTCGTAGGGCAATATTCGGTGCATGGTGCAGCGATTGTCCCACATGACGATGTCGTGCGGTTTCCAGGTGTGCTCGTAGACGAAGCGCGGTTCCGAACAGATTTCGTAGAGCCGGTCCAACACCTCTTTCGCCTCGGCGGCGTCCATGCCTTCGATGGCGTCGTTGTAAATCGGGCTGATGAACAGCGACTTCTGGCCGGTCTCCGGGTGACGGCAAATCATCGGCTGCCAGACCGGCGGCATGGCGGCCTTCTCCTCCGCCGTCGGCTCGTATTTGGAGCCGATGCGGTTCAGATTGGCGAAGTCATGACGGCAGCGCCGGCCCTCGATCTTGGCCAGCAGGTCTGCCGGCAACGCCTCCAGCACCGCCTGCATGTTGGTGAAACAGGTCTGGCCGCCCTCGTTCGCCACCTCGATCCCGTGCAGGATCGAGCCCATGCAGGGCACCTCGCGGAAGCTGGAATCGGTGTGCCACATCTTGGTCAGCAGCAACTGGCTCATCACGTCGGAGTCCGGCGGGCGGACATTGCCGTTCTCGTCCACGTTCGAGACTTTGAAGATCTGCGGCAGCGACGAGTCCTTGATGATGTTCTGGTGATGCTCCTCCAACGCGCCGAAGCGGCTGGCGAAGGCCACGTGCTCCTCGTCCGAAATGGTCTGGTCCGGCAACACCAAGACCTTGTATTCTACCCAGGCGTCGGTGAGTTCCGCCAGCACCGCATCGCTGACCGGCTCTTTCAGGTTCAGGCCGGTGACGCGGGCGCCGATGCAGTCATGAACGGGCGTGACGGTGAGGGCCATGGCGCGCCTCTCCTATGCCGGATGGTCGGTGAATTCGAAGCCCATGGTGCGGCCATGATAATAGAGGCCGCCGTCCTGGATGATCAGGAACATGGCGCGCTCCGCCCCGTGGTTGGAGTGGCTGTGTACGCTCACCGGCGGCGTGATCGTGGTGCACCAGGGCGACCAGTCCTTGCGCTTGCCGTCGATGGTGGAGAAGCAATTCGCACCCTTGATGACAAGCGATACCGCCACCGAATTGTGCCGGTGCGGGCGCTGCGTGATGCCCGGCGGCAGGTAGTTCATGGCGACTGTCAGCGTCGGCAGGGCGTTGCGGCTCGCCGCGTTGGTGTCGGAGGAGAAGATCAGGGCAGAGCCCGCCTCTTCCTCGTTGCGCCCGACCGAGTCGATAATGGCGATCTGCCGCTCGATCTCCGCAGCCGGATAATGCACGACGCCGGTTGGCGCGGTGCCGGGGGCGGGCGCGCGCAGGTTCTCGAACGCCAGTTGCGGTTCGTTGGTGACCAGCCAGAGCACGGCGTCTTCGCTGCCGGCCGTGTAGGTGTGGGCGAACCCGCCCGGCAGCACGAACAGGTCGCCTGCGTCCCAGTTCACGCTCTCCTCGCCGCAGGTGAGCGCGCCCGAGCCCTGGATCACATAGCCAACCACGCCGGTGGTGGTGAAGTCGGTGGTCAGCGTCTCCCCCGCTTTCACCTTGCCGTAATAGGCCAGCACGAAGGGGGAGGTCGCCGGAAACGGGCACTGCATTTGGTCGGAGACATCGCAGGCGATCAGGCCGGTCGGCGTCTGCCTGGCGAACGCGCGGGCGGGCTCGTCCGTAAAGGCCATGTCCGGCACCGGCGGCAGGATGACGTTGAAGGCGTTGCCGGTATTGAAGAACCGGGCGCGGGCCTGCGCCTCGTTGGCCGGATTGGCCGCGGTCTGCGCCGGCAGGTCGCCGATGGATCGCGGTTGGGCGGTATCGGGCATCGGCGGACGCTCCTTTGATCGTCGTCGGATACCAGACTGTTGCACCGGCCCCTCGTCCATTGCAAGCTCATGTTGTCCCCGGATTGCGGATGCCACCGCGAATTGCGAAGCCTTCCCCGCCTGCGCCGGCCTGCGCCGGCCTGTGACGCCAAAGTTGCGCACCAGCGCCGTTGCCAAACGCCCCGGACCCCGCTAAAGACACCAGCGCAAAGCCGCAGTAGCTCAGTTGGTAGAGCAACGCATTCGTAATGCGTGGGTCGGGGGTTCGAGTCCCTTCTGCGGCACCATTCCATTCAGTTAAGATATTGAAAATAAACGATAAATAGGCGATAGAGCTTTTGCGTATCCCCCTGATTATCCACCCTTTAGCCGTTGGTAAGCAGCCTCCGCGCGTGCCGTGAAAGCCGCTGCGCTTTCGCCCGGTTCGCGGGTGCAGCTTCCCCCGCCCACCAGAATTGCGCCTTTAGCCTCGCCTCCCGCCTCGCAAATGAGAATCACGGCGGGGCCAGCGTTCGCGGTGCCGCGTTTGCGTTCCAACCGCACCAAACGCTGCTGAAGTGTCACGACGTGCCCCCGCCATGTTTTCGCGTCAGCGCGGCAAGTGCGAAGGTTTGGGCCGCGCGGATCGCTTCCGCTTCATCTGGCCCGCCGCGTTCGGCTTCCAGGCGTTCGAGCCGTTGCCGCAGGGTCACGTCGCAGTTTCCAGCGCCGCAATCCGGGCTTCGAATTCCGAGCTTTCGAGCGTGCGGCGGTAGGTTTCAATTAGGGCCATGACGTTCGCTGCTTCGGCGGGTGTCAGGTCGCCATCCGCGACCGCTGCCAGCACCGCGCCCGCCGCTTGTGCTGCATCGCGAGCGGATTGCATGGGCGGAAGGGTGAAGGCAACAGGGGCATCCTTCCGGGGCGGGGCGATGCGTTCCAGGCAGAGGCGCAGTGCAGTTGCATCGCCACCCAGGGCCATCGTCACGGCCTGACGGGTCAGGGCTTCGGCCTCGCCTTCCAGCAGGGTCAGCGCGGCCCTGGTTGCTTTGTGGCGCGCTCCCTTGGGCTTGCCGTGGTTTCCGGGGCCGAAGGTACCATCCGTATTGCGGCCGTATTTGCGGTCGCTCATAGCTTTCCCCGTGCCACATCCGCTGCATCAACAATCGCGGCCAGGTCGGCATTGCAGAGCATTTGCGGAAAAGTGCCTGCCTGCATTGCGGCCGCAATTCGCGCTTCCAGGTCCGGGGCAAGGTCAAGCGCCAGCGGTTCGTCCGGTTGTTGCGCCGGTCGCTCGCGTTCCAGTTTTGCGAGCCGCCGTGCAAGTGTCATCACTGCCTGCCTCATCGCTGCATGCGGATTGCGCACTTGTTATTCGGAGCTTTCGCTGTTGGTTTTAATCTGGATCATCAACCAAGCCGGAAGCTGGATTTTGCAAAAATAGCATAAATTTAAATTATATCGCAACGTTATCATCAGAAAGATGACCGATTACTCAGTATATATCAAAAAATCCTACTAGGAGCGTTTGATTTTGCCTTTTTTTGATGAAGGGCGTTCATCATCCTTTAAGCGGCTAACCACAGCATCAAATTCACAATAGAATGTAGGTCGGCGCTCCTGAGCTTTTTTTATATATTGCGAAAACCGCATATGGTTCGTGATCATTGTTCCAGCCATCATCCTTTTCAGAATATCATAATCAAATACATCGCAGTTGACTCCAGCGCAAATCCGCTCCATTTCACTTAAGTAAGATTTCACAAAATATGTGTCATCATCCGTATAATCATTAATATCAACAACCTTTCCAATGCCATGGTTTGTATTGAATCCTTGTATTGCGTTTTTATATCTATCACTTACAGCATTAACAAATTCAAAAGTTGCCTGCTTTTTTCGGCGTTCATGGTCTGCCCGAAGCGCTTTATATATCAAAAAAGCTTGTACTATAAGTACAATTAGGATCATAATTTGGGTAATTTCCGCTGATGTGTATTCCATACTACCCTCGCTTAGTCACCAAGTTCCATTTCGATTGTCTGCATGATCCGGTCGGTTTCGGACAGGATTTTTAGGATGCGCTGGTAGTGCTTCACGTCGTCGAAGGACAGGGTGCGGCCCTTGCGGTCTTTCAGCCATTTTTGGGCGGGCTGGTAGCCGCCGATGTAGAAGCCCCAGGAAATTTCGGGGGCGTTGTCGAAGTGTTGGGTCTTGTTGATCCAGACCTTGCCATCCTTGAAGATGGGTTTCTCCACCACATTGTCGCCTTCGCCCGTGAAGGGGTAGGGCGTGGGGCCGATGGTGGCGGGGTCCATCAGGTGCAGTTTGCGCAGGACCGTGCCATTGGCGGATACATTCCAAAATTCATCGGGGGTTTTCGGCCACGGAATGCGCGGGAAGTCGATTTTCAGGAATTCCGCGTAGGTATCGCGATAGTCAGGGCAATGCAGCACGCCATAGATGTAATCGAACACGGCTAGTTCTTCGGGCGTACCGTGGTCGGGATGTTTGGCCAGCTTTCGCAGTTTGGCATAAAGCTTGGGGTCGAAATTGACACGGCGGATCTTATCGAGGGTTTGTTCGTCAGGGTAGAGGTACAAAGGAAAATTTATCGAGTTTGAAGCAGTCCTTGGCGAAAGACCGATAACCTCTGAAACGGTAGTCGTGACTGAAACATGAGCAAACGCATCATCGCGATGCGCCTTTGTAGTCAGTAAACTCAGGTTGTCCCCAGATAACAAGTTTCTCATTATTTCACCCCGAGGGTAACAAATAAATCCCCTAGAATTTCCGGTATAAAAAATCCAATAATTGTCGAGAGGTCTATAAGATAGAGGTATTATTTTTGATTTATCCAAATTTTTACGAGCATCATTTTGTGCCCATTCAACCTTCCAATCTCTTACGTCTTTTCCAAGCTTGAATTTTTGGCGCGCAATTTCCGTATCCATTTGTGAAAATTCAATAACTCTAGACCAAAGCCTTTCTTTATCTGTATCAATAGTGAATTTATCTCGTGCTGTTACAATTCCAACGGAATTGACGGGCATCATTTTCCCTAAAGAAAAGCCTTCTTCATAGGTGGATAATGATGTCATATTTCTTTTTACAAGCACATGCTGTGGCGCTGAGCTTTCCAGCTTCGAAAATATAGGTGCAGTTAGATCGCTCACGGCAAGCGCTTCATATTTAGCGTTACGCTCGCCCCATAAATCCCCCTGCATGACCTCGGCCAGCCGGTCGTCGTTACCTTTGCGCTTCACTGCAATGATGATCGACACGCCTTGCTGGATGTCGAATACGTTTTTATCGGGCTTGCCCTCGGGAGTTACCTCTTTCTTCTTAGCATTGCCGTGCAGGTCCAACACCCAGATGCGATCAAAGGCATTCAGCAAATGCCAGCGCATACCGCGGAAGGTTGGATTATCCAGATAACCGTGATTGGTGATAAAGCCTAGCACGCCCTCGCCATTCTTTTCGATCAGGTGCGACGATAGCCGAATGAATTTCACATAGAGGTCGTTGATCCATTTCGGGTTGCGTTCTTTCAGCTTTACCTTACCGCCCGGTTCTTTCTTGTAGTCTTCCATCAATGTGCCAAGCCAACCCTCAGACACGCCACCTTCGCCCAGATAGGGCGGGTTGCCGATCACGCACATGATGGGCATGTCGCGTTTGATCGTGTTCGCACCCTTGGCTTCCCGGCTCAGCCATTGAGTGAAAGGCAAGGTCTGGTTCGCCGGTTCGCCCTCTTCCAGGCTGTTGGTCAGGTAGACCGATAGGCGCGGCGGGTTGCCAGTTGGCTTGTAACCCAGTTCTGTCAGGATCATGTCCAGCTTCATATGGCACATGGCATAGGACGCCATCAGCAGTTCGAAGCCGTGCAGGCGCGGGATCAAATCCTGTTCGATGTATTGGGACCACATCCCGGGGGCGACACCATGCACCTTCGGCGCGATCTGCTTGATAACCTCGGCCAGAAACGTGCCGGTGCCGGTGGAAGGGTCGAGAATCTGGACGCGGTGTACCTCACGCGCTTCCATCGCGTTCGAGCCGTCCTTCCGAAACTTACCACCCTTTGTGAGCGCGCGTTGCCCTGTATCCCAATCAATCGTAACTTTGGAAGTGTCGGCCAGTCCCTCCGGCAAACCGAATTCTTTTTGCAGCACCTCATCCACCGCCCGCACGATGAAATTGACCACCGGTTCAGGCGTGTACCAGACGCCCCGCGCCTTCCGCTTTTTCGGATCGTAGGCCGCCAGGAAGGTTTCGTAGAAATGCAGGAAGGGATCATCCTGGCCGGTCAGCTTGCCGAAGCCTTCCATCAGCTTCGCCACATCGCACGCTTGAAAGACTCGAGCGAGGTCATCGACGATCCAAGCAATCCGGTCGTCCAGATCGTACCCCGCCACATAGGTGAACAAGCTGCGCAGGAAGGGGTTGGATTTCGGCAGAAGCTGCAACGCTTCCTGCCTGCTGAACGTGTCCAGCGTTGTGTCATGCAGACGCGCCGCGAACATGCCGTAGGCGATGGTTTCCGCGTAGATATCCGCGAAATCGTCGGGCGCGATATCGTGAATCAGGTGTTCCTTGAACGCCTGATATTGCCCGCTCAATTCGGTTTGCAGGTCTTTATCTTCGCGGAGGGTTCGCCCCAACACATCCTTGATAAGGTTCGCCTTGCCCGCCATGCGTTCGGCCAGTTCGCGCGGGCTAGTGATGATCTGGGGGCGCTGGGCGATGAAATCCTTCAGCAGGTTCTCCAACGCCGCGTATCGCTCGGGCTTCGGCTGAATGCCCAGAACGAAATCTGCAATGCTGACCGAAGCGGTCAGGTTTCCATCGCGGTAGAAATCCCAATCCAGCCCGTTAGTATAGATCAGGTTCGGCAGTGCCGCCCTGTAGCGCTCTTGCTGCGCCTTGTTGGCGTCCTTCATGCCGCGAAGGCCAATGTTCAGGTCTTTGGCCTCCACATGGCCAATCACGATATCGCCCTGCTGAACGATGAAATCCGGTGCCCCGCAGGCCACGCGCTTTGGTTCGTTCAGGGCGGTGATGTCGTCGCCCAGTTCCTTGAACAGGGTTTCAAACGCAGAGCGGTAGGAATGTTCGGTAGCATTGCCCGTCTTGTAGGTCGCCTGAATCTTGGCGATAAATTCGCTGATAACAGCCATTGGATTTATACTGCCTCCGGTTTCCGAAGATTTCTCAAAGAAGAATGCGCATGCATCGACCTTACAGCTTAAAGCCAAGTTTTCCAGTGCGTCCAGGTGCACCCCATGGCAGCCGCGCCCCGTCCTTCTGCGCGCTTCGCAGGCGCCGCAAGGGCAGACGTCCCGTGCTGGCGTAGGTGATCGCCTCTGCCGTTACCGCGAAAACCGTATAGGGCGAATAAGCTGCACCCTGCCGGTCGAGGCGTTCCCAGGGTGCACGGGGGCAGACGCCGAACAGCGCGATTTCATCCCAGCCCAGCGCCGCCGCTTGCTCGGCCCAGCCCGCCACGACAAACGCCAGCGCCGCGGCAATGCAGTCCTGTCCCCGCGGTGCTGTTTCGGCCTTGGCCATAGTTTCAAGGTGCTGCCGCCACTGTTGCGCCGCGGTAATACCAGGCGCCGGGGGCGTTGCTACACTTGCTACTTCTGCTACATGGCCAGGGGGCTCGGCTCGTTTTGTAGCGAGTGTAGCGGATGTAGCAGGGGTGCGCCTCGCAATTTCCGCAAGCTTGGCGTGCGGGTCAAACCACACGGCCCGCCACCTTGACAATGCGCCAGGCTTCCTTGCGCGCCGCCCCGCGCACCACGCTTTCAGCTTCCAGCGCCACCACCCAGCCGTGTTCTTCGAGAAGTTCCAGCGCTTCCCGCGCCTTCGGGCTTTCGCGTAGGGGGTTCGGCCCCCGCTGCACCACATCGCGCACCATCACTTCCGGTTCCGGCCAGCCTTCCAGAAGCCACTTGCGCAGCTTCTCGGCCCGGTCGATTTTCGCCGACAAGGTTGCCGCGCTGGCAAGACGTGAAGCTTCGGAGAGGTAGAATTGCGCCAGTGCGATTGCGTCGGCCATGTCATCCGGTTGCACTTCGTGCGCGTTCAGGTCGCGCCAGAGGGTGAGCACGCCAACGATGCGGGCGGCCTGTTCCGCCGCCTTCGATGCGGCGCCGGTTATGTGTGCCAGGTCGCCGCCGGGGGCTTGGTGGGCTTCGATTGCATCCGCGAATCCCACCAGCAGCGCGCGGGCTTCCGGGGTCAATTGCAGCGTACGGGGCTTCAGGGTTCGTCCATCGTCCCAGGTCGGCATTACCTGCCGCAAAACTTGTTTCAGCCTGGCCTCAAAGCTTGCCAGTGCTTTGTTATCGCGCCGGGTCTTGTCATGAAAGCGCGTTCCGATGGCCGAAATCGGTTCGCAGATCAGGCAACGGGGCAAGAATCCCAGGCCCGCGGCCAAGGGGTCGGCCAGGAAGTCGTGCATCGCGATAGGTTGCGCCATTAGGTGAAGCGCCAGGCGTCGCCCCCGAAGCGTAAAGACGCCATCGCCCGCGCGGGTGCGCTTGATTTCCGAGCCATCCCAGAGGCTGTTGAGCCCGCCCAGGGTTTTCATTCGGTGTTCAGCATTCATGCCGTGCCCGCCAAGGAATTGCGCAGCTTCATCCGAGAAAAGCCCAAGGCTGGGCTGCCCTTCGAGAAATGCCCGGAAAAGCCCTTCCAGCGTCGGCTCCGATGCCGTTCGATCAGGCAGCACCGGCCCTTGCGGTTCATCCCCTAGCGCCTTCATATCGGCCTCGGCTTGGGCGCGCTGTTCCGGCTTGTCGCTGCCCGCATTGCGCAGGATGCGCTTGCGGTCCGCTTCATGAAGTTCGGCCTCCGCACGCCATTTTTTGAAAGCCGCCGCATAGGTTTCGGCCTCGGTTCTTTCATGGCTACGAAGCCCTTGCAAAAGGGGCTTGTCGCAGCTTGATTTCCGTTCGCCCGATTGGGCGATTGTCAGCAAATACAGCGACAACGGGCGCGCCCCTCCGAGTGTTTCCACATCCGCGAAACCCTGAACCGCAAGCGACGCCGCGGCCAGTGCCGATGCAGCCGGTATCGCCACCGGGGCTTGCGTCATGCCCTGCACCGCCTCCACTGCCGGGCGCAACGGCCCCAGGGCGTCAACGGGATACGGGGCGCCGGGCGGGATTTCGCGCACCAAAGGTTGCGGCCCTTCGGGCGTGAACGGGGTAGCGTGCGGCGCGTTCATGATGCCACCGCCACCGCGTCCAGCACGTCATTCCAGTCGAAGCCATCGGGGGCAGGCAGGAGCGCGACTTCCCAGCCCAGCGCGTGCGCCCGCTCGGCCAGGGCGAATGCCGCCGCATGGCCCGGTTTGTCGCCATCGCTGGCTATCGTGAGCCGCCCCGGTTGAGTGGGAAGGCGCAGCCCGCGAAGGCCGCTTGTCGAAAGCGCAGCCCATAGTCCGGCGGGGTCATCCAGCAGGCCGCAGGCAAGCGACAGCGTGCTTTCAATGCCTTCCCCTACCACCAGCCGTGAAGGCCCATCAGCAAGCCTCACAGCACCGCCAGCGGTCGCGCCCAGCATCGCCTTTGCGGGGTCAATGTCGGCCTTGCCCGAGCCATCCGCCCGCAAATAAGTGCGATGCACCGCAGGCAAGCCCGCGCCCTGCACCGCCGCCACCATTGCCGGATAATGCCGGGCGGTCGGCCCATGCCACGCTGCTGGATGAAAGCGCAGCGTCGCAGGCAAGGCGCAAGTGATGCCCCGCCCGCGTAGATAGCGTTCGGCCAGAGTGTCCGCGATGGGCATGGCTTCAAGCCAGAGCCGTTCGGCTTGCCTTGCCCGCTTTTCGGCACCGGCCCGCCGTTCCGCTTCCCGCCTTGCAGCTTCTGCCCTGTCAGGGGGGCAATAGTCACCAGCGCGCAGGCCAACCGCCGCCAGAATATCCATGAAGGCGCAGGCGGATTTCTTGCAGTTCAGAAGCAAGCCCGCGCGCCCGTCGGCCAAGCTTAGGCCGTTCTGCCCCTTCCGCCGCTCCGGTTGGCATATCGGGCAGGGCGCGCAGCCGTATTTCCCGTACCAGCGTCCGCCCAGGGCGAGGGACAGTTCCTTTGCGCTGCCCCTCATTGCGCTGCCTTGTCGCGCAGGTCGCGCATCCAGGCGTCAATGTCGGCTTCGGGCCAGTAGAGCCGCCCGCCAAGCTTAATTGGCGGTGGAAATCGCCCTTCCTTGAGGTCAATGTATATTGCCGAACGCGAGCGCCCGCCAAGCTTAGCGCGAAGCTCCGTAAATGTCAGATAGCGTTGCATGTTGCACCGTCCTTGCCTGTTGAAGGTGGTGCATCGTTGCGCGAATTAGCCCGAAGCGAGATTGTGCGCGAAAGTCAGAAGTTAAATCGCAAGGCTTTCGCTGTTTCCCATTTGTCGCGCCCAGCCTGCGGGGGCGGGTCACAGTATCCGCCCGCTGGGTTCTTATGCCGATCAACCAACCCAGCGCTAAGCAAAGCTTCCGTGAACACCCGCCAGCTTGCGTCAGGCATTGCTTCGCGGGCGTCGAGTATCCGCAAGTATTCCAGCCGTTTTGCGTCGTGATGCCGCTTTTGCAGCGCTTTGCCGTGGCGTAAGATCTGCCAGCCCTTTAATGTGCCGTTAAGCTGCGCCAATTGCGGCCCTATCGGCTTATCCAAGTCGAATACTACTGCGAATTCACCATCGCTAACGTCGCATTGGTGTTCAGCAGTGCCAGGGTAGCGCGGCCCTTTTCCTTTCATCATCCTGGTGTTGCCGGGATAGTCGAGGGATGAAAAAATAACGCGCGCGGGCTGTTCGGAAATGCGGGGATTTGGCAGGCCAGCATAGCCGAATTTAATGGCTGCATCATAGTAAAGCACAGCAACAAATCCCGGTTCATCTGGCCTCAATACCCGGCCCATACTGCCATCTGGCCAAGGCGGATAGGCTTCGCAATACTCGCGGTAGGTTCGTTCTGCATTGGCGTCGAACGCCGCTCGCAGGTCATCCCGCCGCCGGTAAAATTCCCATCGCCAGCGCATAAAGTCCCAGCGCTTCCAGTCGGTATAATCCTTAGCGTCCGTCCAGTCGGGCAGGCCCCATTCATTCGCCTGCCGTGTCGCAGGTGTCGCAGCAGGGGCTTTGTCGCTTTTGTCCTGAGCCATCAGCCCGCCGCCGCCAGCTTCACCACCTGCCCAGCGCCGCCGCTTACATGGTCGGCCCAGCGTTCGGCCAGAGCGCGCCGCTGTTCGAGAAAGTCGGTTCGGCGATAGGCCCGCACCACGCCACCATCCACCAAATGCGCTAGCATTGCTTCGCAAACTTCATGTGGGGCGTCAGTCGCTTCGGCAAGCCACGTGCGCAGCGATGTGCGAAAGCCATGCGGGCGAGCTTCTAGGCCGCGCCGTTCCATATGTCGCGAAAGGGTCATGTCGCTGATAACGCCGCCCCGCGTATTCGGAAACAAGAAGCCATTGCGGGCGTGCGGGCGCGCTAGGTCAATAATGCGCTGGGCTTCGCGCGAAAGTGGCACGCGGAAGTCGGTCGTTTTCCCGACGCGGCCCTTCATGCCTTCGCCCGGCACGGTCCACACATCGCCTTCTACCTGTTCCAGCCGCAAATTGCGCAGCGGTGCCGAGCGAACGCCGGTCAGTATCAGCAGCCGCAGGGCAATATGAGTCAGCGTCGGTTCTTCGAGACTGGTATAAAAGGCGGGCACGTCGCGCCAGTCCATCGCCGGTATATTCTTTGCCACATGCCGCGATTTCCCCAACAACGCCTTAGCCTTGTCGGTCGCTTGCAGGTCCACATCCAGGCCCAGCGCCGCCGCATGGCGCAGCACGATGGCAAGCCGGTTCAACGCCTTGCGTGCCGTGTCGGCTTTGTCGTGCCAGATAGGCGCAAGCGTGTCGCGAATATCGCGCTGGTCGAGGTCCGTCACCGGCACGCGGCCCAACTTAGGCAGAACGTGAAGCGTCAGGGGCGAAAGCCACCGGCCCGCCGTGCCGTCGCCTTTCAATTCGGCTTTACGAGATTCAAAGGCGTCGGCTGTCAGCACCGCCAGCGATATATCCTCGCGCCGAGCGGCCCGTTCTTCGGCTTGGCGTTCCTTCACCGGGTCGTGGCCAGCCGCCGCGACATTGCGCCAGCGCTCAGCCAGTTTGCGAGCGTCGGCCAGCCCGGGCGCCGGAAAGCCACCCAGGCCCATTTCGCGCCGCCGCCCGTGAACGAACACGCGCAGCACCCATTGTGCGCCGCCATCCTCGCGTTTCACCAGCCAAAGCCCGGCCCCGTCGCAGTGTTTGCCCGCTGGGGCAGTTTTCAGGAAGCCCGCCGAAAGTCTGTTTTTTGCTCGCATATCGTATCCCCCGAAATATCCCCCTTAAAGTAGCAGATACGGACGGACAGTACAAGACAAGGCTGGTCAGGTATCGTTATGTTTTTCGGGGGATACGGGCGAGCCTGAACAAATAAAAACACGCAAAATCAGAGTGCTGGTGCCCTTCTGCGGCACCATTTTTGGCATCTAGAGCATCGAGCACCTTTTCTGAATCGGAGGGGGTTCACATTGGCGGTGTGGTGTGATTCCCTGGGTCATGGAGGTGATTCGATGACCCAGGCACTATCCCTTGATTTGCGCCGCCGCGTGACT
>Ga0206129_10003193_pt1 | contig 19240 bp, 20 predicted proteins | sample Helgoland_Spring_8_FD_148616 | JGI IMG/M metagenome (GOLD analysis project Ga0206129, IMG submission 148616) | Pelagic subsurface seawater microbial communities from Kabeltonne, Helgoland, North Sea - Helgoland_Spring_Bloom_20160502_2 | ecosystem: Environmental > Aquatic > Marine > Epipelagic ...
GAAAAAGCGATGCAACTAAAGTCACATTTTTAGCAAAAATAAAAACCTCAGTCCAATTGTTAACACTTTCAATATATTTATTTGGATTAGCAATAAACAATATGTTAATAATTGTCATAGCGGATATTCTCTTATTCATATCACTTTTAATTACCTTATATACCGGCTTTATCTATACTTTAAACACTTTTAATAAAAATTATGAATCTCAATAAAGATGATTATAAAATCTGTATAGTTGGCCTGGGCTATGTTGGTCTTCCTCTAGCTGCAAGATTTTCACTAAAAGGATTTAATGTAACTGGTTTTGATATCAAAGAAGAAAGAATTAATCAGCTACTTAACAAAATTGATGTCAATAATGATGTTTCTGATAAAAACTTAGATACTTTAATCAAAAATTCAAAATTAACATCAAATATTGATGAAATTAAAGAAAGCAACATATTTATAGTTACCGTTCCAACACCAATTAATGAAGATAAAACTCCTAACCTTCAACCATTAATAGAATCTAGCAAGCTAGTTGGAAGCTTAATAAAAAAAGGGTCAATAGTTATATATGAGTCTACTGTTTATCCAGGAGTAACAGACGAAATATGCACTCCAATTCTTGAAGAAAAATCCAGTTTAATTTTTAATAAAGAATTTTCAACTGGTTATAGTCCAGAAAGAATAGTTCCTGGAGATAAAGTCAATACTATTGAAAAAATAAAAAAAGTTGTTTCAGCTTCAAATGAAGAAACTTTAAAGATAATATCTTTTTTATACTCCTCAATAATAGAGGCTGGCATTCACGAAGCGCCATCAATCAAAGTTGCTGAAGCAGCAAAGGTAACCGAAAATATTCAAAGAGATGTCAATATCGCTTTAATAAATGAGATGCATCAATTATATACTTCATTAGATATTTCCACTTTAGATGTCATAGAAGCTGCTTCAACAAAATGGAATTTCATGAAACTTACTCCCGGTTTGGTTGGAGGTCATTGCATAAGCATTGATCCATATTATTTAATGCATAAATCTGAAGTATCTGGATATGTCCCAAATATCATGAGGTCTGCAAGAAAGATAAATGATGAAATGGGGGACTGGGTTGTAGAAAATTTTATTAAATTTGCAGATGAAAATTCTATTAATCTTCATAAAACCTTAATAACAATTATGGGCTATACATTTAAAGAGAACTGTAATGATATGAGAAATACAAAAGTCCATGACATAGCTATATCCTTGCGAGATGCTGGATTCAAAATAATGATATGGGATCCATATTTAGATGATGAGACTGTTAAAATTTTAAAAAATGATAATATTTTATCTAGCATAGCTACACCTGAAGATGTTGGGCTTGCTTTTATATGCGTATATCACAAAGAGATTCTAAGATTTTTAGACTCCTATAAAGGTCTTGTTTATGATTTTAGAAAGTTAAATAAAATTTCATGAAAATAATAGTTGTTAGTGGAGGTTTTGACCCTATTCATTCCGGACATATAGAGTATTTAAAAAGTGCGAAAGAGTATGGTGACAAATTAATAGTTGCGCTTAATAGTGATACCTGGCTTGAGAAAAAGAAAGGCAAGCCTTTTATGGTATTTAACGAAAGAAAGTCGATATTAGAAGCTATTAAATATGTTGATGAAGTTGTTGAGTTTAAAGATGATAAAAAAGGATCTTGTATTAATGCGTTAAAAAAAATAAAAAAATTATACTCGGATGAGAAAATTTTTTTTGCCAATGGTGGAGATAGAAATAGCAAAAACATACCGGAAATGTCTATATCTGGCATAGAGTTTTTATTTGGTGTTGGTGGGGATAATAAAAAAAACTCATCATCATGGATTCTAAATAATTGGCAATATTATTTCGAAGAGAGACAGTGGGGGTCATTCTTTAATTTATTCGAAACAAAAAATATAAAAGTTAAGGAATTAATTATTGATCCTGGAAAGTCAATGAGCTTTCAAAGACATTTAAAAAGAAATGAAATCTGGTTGATAAGTGATGGAGAATGTGAGGTAAATTCCTCATACGAGGAATCGCCAAAAAATTTAAATAAAATTATGTTAAGGAAATTTGATTATTTCGTAGTGCCACTTGGTAAATGGCATCAAATTATAAATTCATCCCAAAAGAAAACTCATATTATTGAAATTCAATATGGAGATGAATGTACTGAAGAAGATATACAAAGAAAAGAAATAAGATAATTTATCCTGTATATTTTCATTAATCTGTATACAATATCACGCTAAATAAGGCTGGATGGCAGAGTGGTTATGCAGCGGCCTGCAAAGCCGTTTACGCCGGTTCGATTCCGGCTTCAGCCTCCAGGCCATATAATAAATTTTAATTCCATAAAATAGCTTTAAATAAAATTTAGTGTGTATATAATGCATTAATTTTAGTAAGGTATTTTTGAAATGAAGATTCTTGTAATGGGATTGCCAGGCTCTGGCAAAACTTATTTAACTGAGCGATTAGCTCCTCTCTTGGAGGCTGCTTGGTACAATGCAGATAAAGTTCGTGAAATGGCAAATGATTGGGATTTCACAGATGAGGGCAGAGACAGACAATCAAAAAGAATGCGAACTTTTGCAGATTTTGAAAAGAGTCATGACAGATTTGTTATATGCGACTTTGTATGCCCAACAAAAGAAACAAGAGAAAATTTTAAAGCAGATATAACAATATGGATGGACACAATTAAAGAAGGAAGATTTGAAGATACAAATAAATTGTTTCAAAATCCTGTCAATGTGGATTTTCATATAACAGAGTGGAATGATAAAAATCATATCAACGTAGCATACGAAATAAAGGAGAAATATGTTTAATTGGAAAAAGCCAACAGTACAAATGCTTGGTAGGTGGCAGCCTTGGCATGATGGGCATCAAGCTTTATTTAAGAGGTGTGTAGCTAAAACGGGTCAAGTTATTATTCAAGTAAGAGACGTTCAAGGGGCTTCAGGCGGTGACGGCCAAGATGATAACCCATTCGACTGGGATACTGTTTGTAAAAATATTGAAGACGGTCTATCTAAAGATGGATTCTTCAGAGGAGTTGAATACGAAATTATGCTAGTACCCAATATAGTCAATATTACATATGGAAGGGGAGTTGGTTATAGCTTTGAAGAAGAAGTTTTTGATGAATCTATAACAGATATTAGTGCTACGAAGATAAGAAAAAAGCTAAGGGAAGAAGGCAAGCTATAATAAAAACTACTTAGTTTTTAATTAATTAAATTACTTTAATAATTTATGAATTATAATCAATGCTTATCAATTTTTAAGTTAATTTTATATACATGCCCGAGTGGTGGAATTGGTAGACACAAGGGACTTAAAATCCCTCGATAGAAATATCGTGCCGGTTCAAGTCCGGCCTCGGGTACCACCAAAAAACAGAATTTATTTGATATGTTCAAAAGATTTACATTTGAATATAAATTAGCTTCGTAATAGTATAACTACGTGAATGATAATATGATAAAAAACACAGGTGCCTTCAATGATGAAGTAGACTTTAATAAGATATTTAAAGCAATATACCAATATAAAAATTTTATATTTGGTTTATCAAGTATTTTCTTGCTATTAGGAATAGTTTATAGCTTATTTCTCCCAAATATCTATCAATCTAGAGCATTACTAAGTCCAGTTAATAGTCAGACAAACCTTCAGGGATCTTTACGCGGTTATGGAGGTATAGCTAGTCTTGCCGGCATTAACATTCCCTCATCAGATGTCAGTAATAATTCTGTTCAAGCAATTGAAAAGGTTAAATCTTTGAGTTTTTTTAAAGATAACATAATGCCTAATATTTATCTTCCAGATCTCATGGCATTTAAATCATGGGATCCTATCACCAAAGAAGTAAAATATAATTCAAAAGATTATGATGTTAAAAACAAGTCTTGGACAAGAGATATTAAAAAATATGGTAGCTCAATACCAAGCGCTCAGGAAAGTTATGAAATATTCATCGATAAACATTTAAATGTTGTTGTTGATCAAGAAATAGGCTTTATAGAAATTTTAGTTAACCACCAATCACCATACATTTCAAATGAATGGACAAATTTAATTGTAAGCGAGATTAATTCTTTTTATAGACAAAAAGATGAGATTGAAGCTATATCTACAATAGATTATTTATCTAAAGAAATTTTAGTTACGACTGTGGCTGAAATTAGAGTTATGATTTCTGAGCTAATTCAAAAAGAAATGCAAAAATTATCAGTTATAAAAGTAAACAATTTTTATGTATATGAGTTCATTGATCCACCTGAAGTTATGGAAGAAAAGTACAAACCCTCCCGTGTATTAATTTCTTTTATTTTTATGTTATTTGGGTGCTTTTTAGGAATATTTATTTCATTAGTCTCTAATGCAAATAAAAAGGATTAATAATTTTTAATGTTATACGTCTTATATGAAATCAAAACATTCATTAATACCAACACTTAATATCAATATTACTTAATAATGAAGTTATTAATTACTGGTGGTGCAGGCTATATCGGATCGCATACAGTAAGGTATGCACAAAATCTAGGTCATGAAGTTGTAGTAATTGATAATTTCTCTACTGGTCATCAATGGGCATTAAATGACTGTGAGGTACTAGATGTTGATTTAGTTGATAGAGATAACCTTGACAAAAAACTTAAAAGACGACAATTCGACGGTGTAATTCATTTTGCTGCTAAGTCATTAGTTAGTGAGTCATGCAACAAACCAAATATGTATTTTAATAACAATATTGCAGGAACCATTAATTTATTAGATTTAATGTTAATGAATGATATTAAAAATATAGTTTTTTCATCAAGTGCAGCTATTTTTGGAAGTCCTCAAACTAATAAGATAGATGAAAATCATCCCAAAAATCCTATAAATCCCTATGGTCAAAGCAAGCTTATGGTTGAAAAAATTCTTGAAGAAATATGTAAGGCACATGATTTAAATGCATGCTGTCTTCGTTATTTTAATGCTGCAGGGGCAGATTCTTCTGAGGAGATTGGGGAGGCACATGACCCTGAAACGCATTTAATACCAAATGTGCTAAAGTCTCTCTTATCTGATGATGAATTATTGATATATGGGAATGATTACAATACTAGAGATGGTACTTGTATAAGAGATTATATCCATGTTAACGATCTTGCAAAAGCACATTTATTAGCAATGAAATATAATAATGAAAGTAAAGGATTTTCAGCATTTAACCTTGGAAATGGAGAAGGGTTTTCAGTTCTAGACATTATAAAATACAGCTCATCAATTACTGGGAAGAAATTAAACTATAAATTTGCACCAAGACGTATTGGAGATCCCCCAACTCTCGTAGCTAACAATATGCTAGCAAAGAAAAAACTTAAATGGGAACCAAATAATTCCTCATTACACGAAATTATATTATCAGCATGGAAATGGCATTTGAAATATAACTAGAGATATATCAAAAATTAAATGAGGTTATTAAGCTTATACAAATATAAAAAAGGCTTCTCAGGTCTAATAAATGTTGTCAATGAATGGGAGTTAGCTGCAAATATTGAAAAGAAAAGCTCATTGAATTTATTAGATTATTTTTCAAAAAAAACATATATCATTCATGGATTGCATAACAAGTTTTTATTTATTGCACTTCTTTTGCGCTTGTTAGGTTCAAAAATTTATGTCATGCCACATGGACAAATAGCAAAAGGTCACAAACGAAGCTTTCCAAGAAAATTTTATGGCTTGATTGTAACCCTGGTATTGCAATTTTTTGATGGGATTATTTTTTTAGGAAATCGTGAATTTAAAGATTTCTCATTAAGATTATCAAATAAACTTAAAATTATTTATACTAAAAACGGTGTGCGCGAATCTATGATTGGCCAGCCCAGAACACAAATTTCTTCCAATCCAATTACTATCGGCTATATAGGGCGTATAGATAATACTCAAAAAGGACTTATAGACTTCATAAGTTTGATTACTAAAAATTCTAATTTATTAAAGGGCAAATTTCGCTTTTATATTTATGGACCAAAATCTAAAGACAAAATAATTTTAAAGGAAATGTTAAAAAATTCTGATATTATCCAGATAATGCCTGCCGTCTCCGCCGAAGAAAAAATAAAGATATTAGACTCTCTGGATTTTGGTTTTATGTGTTCATATTTTGAGGGAGAACCTCTTTTTAGTCTAGAAGCGGCATCTAGAGGACTACCAGTTTTCTCAACCAAAGCGTCTAATGTAAAATATCCAGAAAATATTAGTGAAAGTTTTTGTGCTAATAATCATGAAGAATTATTTAAATTAATACTTAGTTCTCAATTTATGACAAATCAACAATATTTTCAATATTCGCAAAGCACCCTAAATCAGGTATCTTCTGTAACATGGAAATCAATAACAACTGATTTAATAAAGAGTCTTAAATGATTGTTAATAAGATTATATCTCTAGTGGGGTCTAAAGGTGCAATATCAATTGGTTTTTTAGCAATACTATCTGCAATACAAGTAATTGGACTAAGAGACATTGGCTTAAATTTATCATCTGAGCTTGGTATCGGTAAAAGCCTGCAACCATTTTTAAATATATATTTGGCTATTTTTTTAACCTTAATTACATCCATTTTATCAAGTTTTGTTACATTTAAACTTATGGAGCATGTTACTAAAGAGATGATTGCCAGAATAAAAAAAGTTTTTTATCTTGATCTTGTGAATTTCACATCAGAAAATAATAATGGTGAATTTACAAATCGCTATGGATCTGAAATTGCTAGACTTCAAATCACATTTACTAATAATTTAGCTACAGGTATGGCGCAGCTGGTCGTTGTAATGGCTATTTATATTTATTTACTAGTTTTTCATTTCTTTTTCACTATATTTTTGAGTTTGTTTATTTTTGCGGGGATTTTGTTATTAATTTTTATTTTAAGACCTATGCAGAGAAGTTTAGGTCAAAAAATAGAAGAGTTTTCAAAAGTTGCGTTAAATGGGATTAGGATGTTTTCACTAGGTAGGCTGGGTATATTTATTGAGCGTCTTAATAGGCAGGCTGCAAAATTATATGAAGGTCTTATAACTCAATGGATGTCTCATATTGTTAAGTCTACATTTTGGTCTCAACAAGGTAAGATTGTTTTTGAATTTGCAATATTCATATCATTAGGTTTAATAGTCTACTTGTCACAAAATACTGATTATGGTAACTATTTTCGTTCAGAAGATATAGTTATTATTGGTTCAATGTCCATAAAGTTACTGCCTGGATTAAATGCTCTTTCAAATAGTCTTCAAGGTGTTTTTGCAAATTGGACGCTTTTTTCAATGATAGTAAATCATGAACCCCATAAAAAAGAAGAAAAAGAAGAAACAAATTATATACAAATTAAAGAATCAGATGGTCAGGTTTTAATAGAACACAATAACATAGAATATAAATCAAATAATAGGTGGGTAGAACTTGAAGGCATTACAGGGTGTGGTAAATCTTCATACTTAAAGGAGCTTCTTAGATTCTCTAACCCTAAAGCTAAAAAACTGTTCTATGCTCCTCAAGATCCTATTTTTTTACCTATCAACGTTCATGAATATTTAACCATGGGTTTGGCTAATACCAATCAAAATCTAATAAAAGAATATGCAAAAGTTCTTGGACTTGCAAATAATGATTTAGAGCTAGATCTATTTTTAAGAAAAAACCTTGCTGCAGAAGTGACACCATTTTCAGGAGGAGAAAGGCAAAGATTAATCATATTAAGAATGCTTTTAGTAGAGCCAGAAATTGCTTACCTTGACGAGGTAACTGCAGCACTTGATTATCAAACCGAAAGTCAAGTCATTAGTTTGATTAGAGATAGATTACCAGACACTATAGTCATTTTTATTTCTCATTCAGCTATGATGAAAAAACAATCTAATATACGATTAAAAATTCGTTCTTGTGATGTTTATGAGGTAGAAACCTCATAAATAATTATTTGTAATAAATAAACATTAAAGCTAAAATATACAACTTAAATCTCAGTTAAATTATGTCTTATTCATTTGATTATTTAATAGAAAAAATAAACAATTCTAGTTTTCAGGATAGACCATTTAAGCATGTTTACATTGAAAATTTTTTTTCAGATGAGCATTTTGAAGAAATCATTAATTGTTCTGAAATTAGCATACCTGTTTGTAATAATGACGACGATCTATTTAATGAACTTTTTCAAGCAGGATATAAAATTATAAATTTCCCAGGTTGCATAAATGATATAGAAACATATAAATCATGGCGTAACGGAGTTGATTTAAAAGGATTAAATAACACTGCAACAGAATCATTTGGAATGACTCTTCGATTATATGAGCCAGAATCCTCTATTATAACCGAGCTTAGGAATTTTATCGGGTCTAAAGAATTTAATAATGCTATCGCTTTAAAGGGCGGCATTGAAATAGAAAGTTGTACTCTAGACAATGGGATACAAAAATATTTAGATGGCTATGAAATTAGCCCTCATCCTGATATAAGACGAAAGGCTGCTACTTTTATGGTAAATATTAATCCATCAAAAAATTCTGAAGATGAGACATATCATACCCACTACATGAAATTTAAAGAAGATTTTAAATTTGTTGAGAATTTTTGGCAAAATAATGAAGAATATGACAGAGCCTGGGTTCCATGGGAATGGTGTGAGACGGAATATCAACAAAAAAAGAATAATTCAATTGTTTTATTTTACCCATCTAACAAAACAATACATGCCATAAAGTCTGACTATAATCATCTTACTGGACAGCGCACTCAGCTCTATGGAAACATTTGGCATCCTGAGCAACCAATGAAACATGCTCCATGGGAAGAGCTTGAAAATATTAATAATGGAAGTCTTAGCTTGAGTTTAAAACAGCGCTTAAAAAATAGCATTAAAAAACACATCAAAATTGCTTCAAATAAGAATGGTACTTCATTATCAGCAAAAGAAACTGATAATACTTCAAAAAGAAATTATTAATGGACGCAGTTTTAAACACTGCTTTTGCATCAGATAATCTTGGTGATCATATAATCTATAATGCATTATTAAATCAATTTGATTTAATAAACCCATACCAAACCGGGCTTTTAGAAATGAGTTCACATGATGGAATAGGAAGAACCTCACTAAAAGCTCTAAAAAATGTTAAAAGATGTTTTGTAACTGGCGGCAACTCTATACCAATAAAAAGAGTTCCCTGGAGAAGAAATATACTTAATGTAACAACAACAGATTCATTAAGGTTTTATAAGAACATAATATTTATTGGAGCAGGAACAGAAAACTATCCTGCTCATTTAGCCTTAACTGCAAAACCTTTTTTGAATCATGTCTTGTCATGTGATTATATTCATTCAACCAGAGATGAGTTAAGCGCAAAATATTTAAATAAGATGGGTTTTCAAGCTCTTAATACAGGATGTCCGACAACTTGGAAATTAAATAATCATACAGGTAGCTTTAAAAAAGTTAAAAATGCTGTATGTACAATAAATGCAGGAAAGGCACCAGAAAAAAGCATGGGTTTAATTAAACTATTGACTCAAGAATTTGAGAATGTTTTTATTTGGCCACAGGATACTGTTGATGAAATTTTTGTCAAAAAGTACTTTACAAATAAAGACAACGTAACTACTTTACATAAATCAATGGCTGCCTACGATAATCTTCTCAATAATAGAAAAAATAATCTTGTATCTGTTAACTTGAGATTACATGGCGGTATTCATGCTTTATCCAAAGGAATTTATAGTAAGATATTTTATGTTGACAATAGGGCAAAAGAACTTCTTACAGACATAAATTATCCGGTTGAATCCTTTGAGGGCATTCAAAGCTTAAACTTTTCTGACTACAGGCTTAAAATTAAAGAAGCAAATATTAAAAAATTTCTTGAACAATTCTAACTCTTTTATATTCCCTTTAATCTTAGTTTCTGCTTTTGTATTAGGCCTATTAATTTTATTTATACCAGTATTTAATTTTGAGATTTTTGAAGAGTATAGAGACAATCAAAGATATTCATGGCTATTTTATCGTATTTCTGATGAGTCATTTTTAGAAGCATATCAAACAGGAATCATAAATTTAGGTTATGTTGAATTGCCTTCCTTTATCTTTTATTACATTAGCGCCTCGATATTTAATAGCTTCTCAACATTTTCTTTGATAATTTTTTTATTAAATCTTTTTCTTCTCTATTTTTTATACATAAAAGGAAAAATATCTGCTGGATCAATTTTGTTAATTATTACGTCAACTTACTTTATGCGATTATCCATTGATTTACATAAATTACAAATATCGTATCTAATTTTCTTAGCTTTTATTACTTCTCAGACATGGCGATTTATTATTGTTTTTTTTCATTTATCATGGGTATTAATATTAGCGTCAGATATTCTTTCAAGATTCCTTACATTGCCCAATCTTAGATACGCGAGAGTTCCAAAAAAATTTTTATGGTTTTTAATAATATCCTTAATTAGTGTTGTAATTCTATCTGCCCCTTTATGGGATAAATTTTTATATTATTTTAATGATTATCATTATAGTGATATGCTCGAATCCTTAATTTTAGGATTGCTAATATTTCTTGCATTTGGCTCCAAAAAGTCTGTGATTATATTTGTTTTTATCTCTTTTTTTTGTCTATTGGTTGGAAGTGACAGAATTTTAATACTACTTTTTTTATGGTTTTTAACTACTGAACGTCAACCAAGTTTAATTGGATTTACATTATTATTTTGTTTTAATATTTTAAAATGGTTCTTTTTTTTAAGTTCTGATTTCAATATTTTTGCATATTAATAGTTTATAAAAATATCTAGATTAAATAAAAGTATTAAATAAATTTTTTGTTATATAATAAATTTATATCAATCAAATCAATGCTCCAAACAAGCATAATTTAGTCATGATCATAAATGAACATAATTTAATTCCTAGATTGCTTCAAAAAATACCTGGATTAACTATTCATCAGTTTTTATCTATAAATAAAATTTTATTTATTGTAAATCCAAAGGTTGGATCATCTTCGGTAATTTTCTCTATGCTTAAATCATATTTAGATAAGGAAAATGTTAGCCGTTTAGACTTTTATAAGCATGTCTCTTTTTCAGGCAGTAAAAAATTAAAAAGCAAAAGCGAAGAATCAAACTTTAATTTTGCAATTACAAGAGATCCGTTCTCAAGATTGTACAGCTGCTATAAACAAAAAATTTTAATAGATGATACTCCAAGGTATACAAAAAATTATTTTTTTCAATATTATCCTTTAATTAAAAGCGAACAAAACTTTAGAGATTTTGTAAAAGCAGTTTGCAAAATCCCTGATTATTTATCTGAAAAACACTTTATGTCTCAATCACGAATATTAAATTATTCTAAAAATACCTTTAACATAAATAAGTTTTACAAAATTTCTAATCTTTCTTTACTTGAAGAAGATTTAAAACATGAATTTTCAGCTAATTTTAAATTAGAGAAGAGAAATATTTCAAATAAAAAAAATATAGATTTATTGCAAGTATATGATGAAGAATTAATAAGCCTGGTTTACAAAAGATATCAAGCTGATATAAATAACTTTAATTACGTAAATATATATGAACAGCTTATGGATAATCTATAACAGACTGCGCTTAAAAGCTTAATAAATCTCAATATATTTATTTTTGACTTATATTAAAAAGAACTATAACTGGAAAAAAAATGCTTATTAAATATAAATACATGATTGCATCATTTCTTCGCAGTCGAGGCAAGCACAGGTTTATTTCTCAGCTTAAGAGCGGTGCAAAGGTTTTAGATGTTGGATGTGGGAATGCTTCGGTGCTAGCTTTTAAGAAAGTTAATTCCGATATTCACTACACTGGAATAGATATTGCTGATTATAACCAAACAATTGAATCAAAAAATGCGATGGACAATTACCACATTTTTGACGCTAATAATTTTAGCAATGCTATTGATGAGTTGGATATGGATTATGATGCTGTTATTTGCTCTCATAATATTGAGCATTGTAATGATAGAAGTGCAACGCTTTTATCAATTCTTAAAAGACTAAAAGCTGGTGGAAAGCTGTATCTTTCATTTCCATGCGATGATTCTATTAATTATCCAAATCGACATGGAACTCTAAATTATTATGACGATAATACTCATAAAGAAATTCCCCCTAATTTTGAACAAATACTCTCAACACTAAAAACTAATGGTTTTCACATAACATTTAAAGCAAAAAAATATCGCCCTTTAATTCTATTTTTAATAGGAATGGTTTTAGAACCTATTTCAAAAATTAAAAAAACTGTAGTGACTGGTACATGGGAATTTTATGGTTTCGAGTCAATTATACATGCTATCAAAAAAAGTTAATTTGCATGAAAAGTTATAGTAGTTTTTGTGAAAAAGAAAATAAAGTATCTGTTATTTTGCCTACTTATAATTCTGAAAGATTTCTTTATAAAAGCGTATCATCTGTTTTAAGACAAACATACAAAAACTGGGAATTGCTAATAGTAGATGGTCGCTCAACAGATCAAACAAAAGAAATCATTGATAAATTTATCTCCATTGATTCAAGAATAAAACTTATTGATAATCCTGATGATCAAGGGCCTGCTCAAGCAAGAGCATTGGGTATTAAATCATCGCATGGTAATTTTATTGCATTCATTGATTCCGACGATATTTGGACCGCAACAAAAATTGAAGACCAAATTTTATTTATGATATCAAAAAAAATTAAATTTTCCTTTACAAGCTATCGCCTTGTTCAAGAAGATGGAAATGTTAGTAAAGCTGTATTCCATGGTTGGAAAATTAATTCTTATCGACAATATCTGAGGCGACGTGGAATAGCCAATAGTTCTGTCATGTTAAAAAAAGATTGCATTCCAGAGGATATTTTGATCACTGTCAACAATAATTTTGCTGAGGATACTTTGTGGTGGCTATTAATAATGAAATCCGGCTATAAAGCATTTTGTTTGCAGAAACCGCTAATGCATTATCGTAAAGTTTCTGGATCGCGATCAAGCATGGTTTACAAAAATCAGATTGCTGTATGGAAAATATATAGATCTAATCTCAAGCTAAGTGTTATTGAGGCAACTTGGTATTATTTATTTTATTTGATAGATGTACTAATCAGAAGGGTAAAATTTTTATTTCTAAATATTATGGGTAAATTATGAGTTTTCAAGCAGATGTTTTAATACTTGCTGGAGGTTTTGGAACTAGAATGTCTAAATATTTTCCTGGTATACCAAAGCCTATGATTCCTGTAGCTGGTGTACCAATTCTTGAGCATCAAATAAATGAATGTAAACGATATGGTTTTACAAAAATATGTCTTTCTCTTCATTTTGAGGCAGAAAAAATCCAAAATTATTTTGGAGATGGCGAAAGTTTTGGTGTAAAAATTAAGTACTTAATAGAAAATATTCCCTTAGGTACTGGAGGAGCCTTATTGCAAGCCATTGATTTATTATCCTCTAATTTTTTAGTTCTATATGCAGATGTTTATTCTGATATAGATCTAAATAAGTTATTTAATTTTCATATAGACAATGCTCCTGCTGCAACAATCGTTGCTCACCCAAATAACCATCCACATGATAGCGATTTATTAGTTCTAGATAATAATAATAAAGTTTTAGAGGTATGCCCTCACCCTCACAATTTGAATACTTTTTTCGGAAATATGGTGAATGCTGCACTTTACGTATTTAATAGGACCTTAATCAAAAAAAATAAGCTAAAAGTTGAAAAGTTTGATATAGCCCAGGAATTAATCCCAAATATTATTTCTTTAGGTATGAATGTTAAAGCATATGTGACTATAGAGTATATAAAAGATATGGGAAGCCCAGAGCGCTTGAAAAAAGTTGAAGAAGATATTCAATCTAATGTACCAATTTCAAGAAGCTTAAGGCAACAAAGAAATTGTATATTTTTTGACCGTGATGGAACCTTGAATAAGGAAGTTGGTCATTTAAATAATATAGATGATCTTGAATTATTGCCTGGTGCCTCAAAAGCTATAGCGAAAGTGAATTCATCACAATATATTGCCATATGTGTTACTAACCAGCCTGTAATAGCTCGTGGTGATTTAACTGATGATGGTTTTAAAAAAATTATGTCAAAATTAGACTTTGAGCTTGGTATAGATGGCGCATACTTAGATAAATTTTATTATTGTCCGCATCATCCAGACTCTGGTTTTGAGGGGGAGATAGTTGATTTAAAGATTAATTGTAAATGCAGAAAACCAAAATCTGGAATGTTCATTGATGCTGCTAATAACCATAATATTAATTTATCAAAATCATGGGTCATTGGAGATAGAACGGCTGATATTCTATCTGCTAAAAAAATAGGCGCTCGAAGTATTTTAGTTTCTACTGGTGCAGCAGGAGAAGATGGCAAATATATGGTCAGACCACATGTTCATGTTGATAGTATTTCAGAGGCAGTAGATTTTATATTAAATGAAGAAAAAAAATTAATAAATTTTTATAACAAAATCTTACCAGCTCTTAAATCTAAATCAATTATTTGTATTAATGGATTATCAAGGGCAGGTAAAACTACTTTTGCAAATAATCTAAAATGGTATCTTGAACAATATAAAATATTTGCTCATGTGCTAGAACTAGATATTTTTTTAAAAAAAGACAGACTTGAGTCACAATTTTTTTTAGAAAGGTATGATTTTAAGAAAGCAGAGGAAATAGTAGCTCTTTTTTTAAGCAATAATCTTAAAGATTTCTATGATAAAGGTTTTGATCATAATAAAAATCAAGTAAAACATTTTGGTAAAGAATTGATTCAGGAGAAATCTATACTAATTATAGAAGGCATTTTTACCGACTTTTTTAAAAGTAATTTAGATTTCAATGCTTTAAAAATTTTTATACAATGCAACGATAAAACTCGTAAACAAAGATTCATAAAAAAATATACACAAAAAGGAAAAACTGATGATGAGATTTCTATTCTTTGGAATAAACGCATGAAAAATGAAGATAAAAAAATCAATGAAAAGATTAATAATGCAGATTTTATATACAATTTCACTTCAGACCAAGGTAATAAATAGTTATGATTATTTCAAGAACTCCTTTTAGAATGAGTTATGTTGGTGGAGGGACAGACATTTCTGCTTTTTACATAGATGAGCCGGGCGCAGTTGTATCAACAAGCATCAATAAATATATGTATATTACGCTTCATAAAAAATTTGATAGTAATATAAGAGTAGCATATTCAAAAGTCGAAGAAGTTGATCATATAAAAGACATTACCCATCCATTAGTTAGAGAGGCATTGCTAATGTTATCGATTGATGGAGGAGTTGAGATAACATCAACGGCTGATATCCCAGCAAAGGGTACGGGATTGGGTTCCTCAAGTTCATATACTGTTGGATTATTAAATGCTCTTTATGAATATAAGGGTTTTAAAGTTAACAAATTACAGCTTGCTAATGATGCATGCAATATTGAAATAAATCTTTGTAAAGAACCTATTGGTAAACAAGATCAATTTGCAGCAAGCTTTGGGGGATTGAAGATGTATGAATTTTATCCAGATGATTCTGTAAAAGTCCATGATATTAAAACATCAAAGAATTTTAAAAAACTTATGGATGATAGCACTATATCTTTTTACCTGGGCTCTACAAGGTCTGCCTCAAACATCCTTGCAAAACAAACTAAGATATCTCGTCAAAAACAAAAAAAATTAGTTTTACGAAGAATGGCTGAAATTGCTAGAGAGTTCAAAAATTCTATAGAAGAATCCAAAATGGATAATTTGATTGAATTAATGAATGAAAACTGGTCGCTAAAAAAATCTATGACATCTGAAATATCAAATAATTTTATTGATGAAGCTTATGAAGAAGGCATGAATGCTGGAGCAAAAGCTGGAAAGCTATTAGGTGCTGGAGGAGGTGGCTTTATTACTTTTTTTGCGCCACCTGAGAATCATAAAGCAATAAGAAAATCTTTATTCAGATTAAAAGAAGTGGAATTAAAGATGGAAGAGGGAGGAGCCGGTATTATATTTAATGACAATTTGTCTTAACTAACAGAATACTCACTTTTACCAATAATCATATCTACTACAGTTGTAAGCCATATCATATGTATACCTTCAACTATATTGTAAGCATTGCTATTTACCCAAAAATCTAAATCCCCGATATTTTTTAAAGTATTATTTTTATTTTTTCCAGTAAATGTTACTACCTTATAATTATTTGCTTTAGCATATTTTGCAGCTTCAATAATATTTGGTGATTCTCCACTAACGCTAATTAATACAAGAATATCATCCTTATGCATATGCGATTCTAAAACTTTAGCTAACCACTTCTCATAGCCATAATCATTTGAATATGCTGTTATCAAAGCTGGATCATGAAAAGTTGTTGATTTTATCTTACCTTGTTTCGTAAAGTCTAAAGCAGCATGTGATGCAATTGCGGCACTAGCGCCATTTCCACTAAATATTACTTTATTTCCATTATTGTTTGTTACTTCAAATAATTGCTTAAGTATAATTAAATTACTAAATAGCCAATCAGGTTTAATATTAGATTCATATTCTTTGTAATATTTTTCTAGGAAAGTATTCATAAAATTAAATAGTATTTTTTTATACGTATTTTACCTTATTAAGTTTATTTTTTGTAAAATAGTCATTACTTAATTAATATCATATTATGACAAACATATGCATTATTGGCGGAAATGGTTTTGTAGGAACCAATCTTGCAAAGAAATTAAATAACAATAATGAGATTAATCACATATATTATGGAGATTTAAATTCAAGAAATCCTAAAAATTATTTAGAGATTGATGTAACAAATCTAGCGACCTTAGATTGTATTTCAGACCTAGATATATCTATTCTTATTAATTTAGCAGCCGTACATAGGGATGACGTAAAACCTATTTCCAAATATGACGACGTAAATGTAGGTGGCGCAGAAAATGTTTGCAATGCTGCAAGAAAATATAATATTAACACTATTATATTTACAAGTTCTGTTGCTATATACGGTTTTGCTCCTCCAGGAACAGATGAAAATGGAGAACCTAATTATTTTAATGACTATGGTCGAACTAAATATCTTGCAGAACAGGTATATATAAAATGGCAAGCAGAAGATAAATTGAATCGTAAATTAGTGATTATAAGACCAACAGTCATTTTTGGGGAAGGAAATAGAGGAAATGTATTTAATTTATTAAATCAAATAGCATCTGGTAAGTTTGCTATGTTTGGAGATGGAAAAAATAAAAAATCAATGGCTTATGTTGGAAATGTAGTTGCTTTTTTAGAGTATACCCTTTCATTCAGCAATGGGTTGCATATTTATAATTATATTGATAAACCTGATTTTGATATGAATCATTTAGTTTCGCTTGTTAGAAAAACTTTATTTAAAAAAGATAATGTTGGAGTTCGACTTCCAGCCTTTTTTGGTACAGCGATAGGTTATCTTGCAGATTTTGTAAGTGCATTAACCAGAAAACCATTGCCTGTGAGCAGCATAAGAGTAAAAAAATTTATGGGAACAACTCAATTTAATTCATCTATTAAAGAGACTGGTTTTGTTGCACCAATAGAACTTGGCGATGGCTTGACTAGAACCCTTGAATATGAGTTTATTGAAGACAACTCAGATAAGCCCACTTTTGAAACAGAGTGAATCATTCTATAGTACTTATTATTTAGATGATTAAATTTATAAATCTCAGTAGTGAAGAGCCATATTTAATTTTTAAAAGTAAATATGATTTAGCTTTAACTAAATGCCAAAAAAACATTGAAGCATTATCAATTTCTACATATAACAAAGTTAACGAAGAGGTTGACTCAAGATATGTTAACTTAAAATATATAGATGACAAAAAATTTATTTTTTTTAGTAATTATCAATCTCCAAAAGCCAAGGCATTTACATATCACGATCAAATAGCTGCATTATTTTATTGGCCATCCATAAATACACAGATAAGAATAAAAGCAAAAATAACAAAAACTTCTATGTCTTATAACCAAGCTTACTTTGAAAAAAGATCTCTGGATAAAAATGCTTTAGCAATTAGTTCAATGCAATCAACCCCAATCGAGAGTTTTGATAAGATAATTGAAAATTACCAAATGGTTATGAAAGATAGCGATTTAACAAAATGTCCAGACTATTGGGGTGGTTTCTCATTTATACCATTTTACTTTGAGTTTTGGCATGGTCATGAATCAAGAATTAATCAAAGAGAAGTATTTGAATTAAGAGATAGTGAGTGGATTAATTTTTGCATCCAACCATAAAACCTTTGCGAAATCTATGAATTAGTATAAAATTCAGAATTTATGGTTACATTACTTATAAAATTATAAAAAAAATCCTCTACAGCTATCATGTATGATATTAATGTTTTATTTTCACTCACAATAATTCCTAGCAGGTATTTCTCATAGCAACAAAAAATCAACAAAATCCCATCAATAATAAAATTGTGGCAACTGATGTTATGCTCATTGATAGTAAAGGAGATAAAAAAGGCATTATGTCTTTAGATGATGCGCTTCGAGCTGCTACAAATGTTTCGCTGGATTTAGTTCAAGTATCTCCATCAAATGCAAGTCCAGTTGTTTGCAAACTTTTAGATTATGGTAAATATCTTTTTGATAAGAAAAAAAATATTTCATCAGTGAAGGTAAAAGTTAAAAGAAATACAACTAAAGAGATTAAGTTTAGGCCTTCAACCGATGTAGGCGATTACAATATTAAATTAAAAAAGATAAAAAGCTTTATTCTTGATGGAGATAAGACTAAAATAAGCGTCCGTTTTAGAGGTAGAGAAATTTTAAATAGTGATATGGGTCTTAATTTATTAAATAGATTGAGAAATGAGCTAGAAGAAATAGCTCAAGTTGATCAAGAGCCTTCTTTAGAAGGAAGGCAGCTGTTAATGGTTTTATCTCCAATAAAAAGGAAAAATTAAATATAAATTACAAGAGCTAACATGGGATATAAACTTAAAACACATTCAGGAGCTGCAAAGCGCTTTAAAAAGACAGGATCATCTGTGAAAAGCAAAAGTGCAAATAGAAATCATATTCTTACGAAGCAATCTACCAAAAGAAAAAGAC
>Ga0206129_10003199_pt1 | contig 19218 bp, 23 predicted proteins | sample Helgoland_Spring_8_FD_148616 | JGI IMG/M metagenome (GOLD analysis project Ga0206129, IMG submission 148616) | Pelagic subsurface seawater microbial communities from Kabeltonne, Helgoland, North Sea - Helgoland_Spring_Bloom_20160502_2 | ecosystem: Environmental > Aquatic > Marine > Epipelagic ...
ACCATATCCCATGCTACACTTCCCATAGCAATTAGATATGGGTTATAAACAAATCTTGTATTAGTAACAAGATGAACAAAATCTCTACGTGTAGTTCCAGGCAATACAGTAGAAATTAAAACCAATAATTGGTCTTTTGTCATGTGCTTATTTGCTTCTGACAACACTTCTTTAACAATACTATAATCAAAATCCTTAGGCTCTAAATGAGCAGTTGGGTCTCTACCATCATAGTCTGGATCGTGCGGTGTAGGTACAGCAACAAATACAATATCTGCTCCTTGTACAGCGCCGGATATTGTTGGAAACATTTTTACAAGCAGACTTTTTCTATATTCAGTGTCGTACCCGTTTACTGTGTGTCCTTTTAATGCAATTGCTTCGGCACACGGCATACCTAACTTGCCAACGCCTAACCAAGAAATTTTCATATATAGGATAACCTTTTTACTTAACTATTTTATAGTTCTAACTCATTGATATTTACCGGAGTGTAATTTGTTTGTTCAACGCATACGCATTTGTATCTACCTTTTGGTGACTGTTCACGATGAATATGTCCGTGCACATTTAACAAAGGCATTTTTTCATCAACAAAGATATTTTCTACTTTATTATAAATCCAAGATACATTTTCATGTACCGGAGCATGTGTTAACATTAATTTTTTATCAAAATCAATTTTCCAAAGAGCAACTTCATTAAACCATTTATTTTCACAGATCATGTTAATTTTATCGTGATTACCAACAATTAAATTTTTAGTTCCGTTTAATCGATGCCAATTTTTTTCCATCCATTCAACTGGATTATCGCCTAACACACAATCACCCAAGTGCCATACTATATCATTGGGTCTGACTACACTATTCCAACATTCGATTATATGTTCGTCCATTTCACTGATAGTATCAAAATTTGGACGAACTTTCCTGCCATCTTTTAGTTTAGCTCCGAATATCCATTTATCATTAAAGTGAGTATCACTTGTTAACCATATGTTGCTCATTGTTTCTTACTCTTTTATTGTATTTAACAACTCCTTCAAGTATATCAAATTCATAACCTAAACGGCGTGCAGTATGTAACATAGCACTGGTGTCTTTAGGTAAACAATGCCCGCCCCAGCCTAGTTGATTATCTGGTCCGGGTACATAACTATGGTCTGGCATAATACGTTTGTCTTGTGTTAAGTGATGTCTAACTGTTTCAAAATTAGCACCTATTAAATTGCTTAATTCGTATAAATGATTAAAAAATCCTACTTTCATTGCAAGAAAACTATTTTCAGCATATTTAATCAAAATTGCTTCTTCGTGTGTGCAAGTAAAGTGGTGAATAGAAGGAAAACGATGCTTGAAAACTTCTAGCCAAAACTCACTGTTGCCGCCACCTAGTATTACAAACTCTTGTGCTGCAAAATCTTCATTTGCGCTTGCTGCACGTAAAAACTCTGGACTTAGTGTAATATTATGATTAGGATACTTAGCACGTAGCTCTTGAAAGTTTTCTAGTGCTACTGTGCTTTTAATTAGTACAGGTGTTGTTTCTGGGATATCAGCAAAAACTGCTTCAATTGCTGCACTGTCGCAAGTACCGTCGCCGTTGCTACTTTCTGGTGTACCTACACACACAACCACACCGTCAGTAGATCGATCATATATACGATTTTTGTTGTATTTAGGATCTACTACATAGGTATTAAAGTAATCTTTAAGACTATTTTCTACAGCCTTGCCTACAAAACCATAACCAGCAATTGTTATTTTTTTCATTTTATTTTTTCCATATACTTTAGTAACTGATCTACGTTAAACTTTAAATCATCTAGTGTGCCATTATTGTCAATGGTAAAGTCTGCCATCCATTGTTCTAAACTCATGCTCTCCTTGGCTTCAGGAGAGAGGTGCATACTACGATCAACCCATATGCAATAATCAAACACACCAGTGTTTTGCATTGCAAAGAATTCACGTTTGTTGCGTAGCCCGCAATAGATATCATGTTCTTTAAATATTTCTCTACCTAGTGTTGCTGCATCAGTTACATTATAAGCACAGATAGCATCATACCATTCTGCTCTATGATTATGCCTGTCAGCGTAGCACTCTTCTTCATTGGCATATCTATACTTGTCCTTTAGCTCATTAAATATAAATTGTTTACTACAAAACTTTGAGCTTGATTCAAATGTGTACCTGTAATTGTCGCGGAGAATTTCGCACACGGTATCTTTACCGTGCCTGCCATGGCCAATTACAAGGAGTTTTAGTTTTTTCATTTGAGCACATCATCCATCATATTTTCAAGCTCAAGTTCATGTTGAGCTACTTGTTGTTGTTTACGCTTTAACATACTACGAAGTGCTTCACGTGCTGTACGCTTTTCGTCGCTAGCACCTTCTTCCCATGCAACCAGTACATCTTGAATTGTTTCAATGTCGTAAAAAATATCAGTCATGTCGATCTCCGTAGTGAATTGCTATATTACTATTGTAACAGATTAGTTTATTTTGTCAACTAGATTTTTTAAAATTTTCCAGGTTTCTTGCCAACTATTAACTTTGTGACAATTATAATTTACATTACGATTTGTCAATTCAAGTGCCAATGGCCAATCATTGCCACCTTCAAATATTGCATCTCCAAAGAATACAATGTGATCTTCAGAATCAAAGTCTTTTACAATTTGACTTTTGTCTGCGCCCTTAGGAGCAATATCAATGCCAGTTTCTCCGCCTACAGTTGCTTGCAAGTCTGGAAACATTGTATTAAATGCACTTGCAATTTTAATACGCTCGCTGTTCTGTTCTTCAAATGTTACATATGCAGCACGTTGGTTTGCATCTGCATTACGTCCTACAACACTAAAGTTTACCATACCGGGTCGTTCTTCGATATGATTGCCGGTGCGTATACTAAAATCACTTTCATATTCACAACTAATTAAAAAAGTTCTTGCAAGACTGGGCAATTTCCATTTGTTTGTTTGCACATTATTTGCACCTTCCCAGACATCGTTTCCGCTACAATTGTAAACTCTTTTGCATCTATGATAAACTGACTCGCCTACTTGTTCTATAGTTTTTGCACGATCGCTGCCAGTAACCAAATATACATCATTTGTCTTGGCAAATCCTAAGAACCAAGATTTAAATTCATTATCCATTTTACTACGACTTGGTGTTAACGTACCGTCTACATCAAATATAAATTTATCCATGTACTGACTATAACAAAGATTTAAAAAGTTGTCAATAACCATTTGTAGAAATTATTTTCCCAATGCTTGCTATTAGCATGATAATAATTGTGACTAGTTAACTCATCCCAATCTCGAAATGTGTATCCTTTTATGCCAGCACGTTCTATATCTCCAATAATATTAACAACCTTCAATGGATCAGCATGTATAGGAAACATTAATTCAAATCCAAGTTCTATTAGATAGTCCTCGTGTTTTTTTCCTGTATAAAAAATACAATGTTGGTTACCTAGAAAACTTTTCCAAGTTTTTTCAGTAAAAAATGCATGATGAGACCCTAGATCAGTTTCTGTAATAACACTTATTATACTCTCATTGAGAATTAATCTAGGAATTAAACAACTACTAAAATGTCCGTTTGCTAGTCTTGTAGTGCTATCATTTTTTACATTATAATTTAAATCATTGTTGTATAGTTGTTTGATTAACTCGTCTTCGTACTCCCATACACTTCTAAAATATGGCGTAGGATCGATTGTTGTTTTTGGCATATAATGCTTGCCGTAGTGATAACTAACCAAGCCTTTATCTAATAGATTTCTTTCGTCGACCAATTTTAATAAATCAGTGCGCCAGTCTTTTGCACGACCTAATAACATATTGTATGAATATTTTGGAGACGCTTTTCTTGTTATGTAATCATTGATGTTGTTAGTTTCTTTAACTGCAAAAAGCCAATGCGGAAAAAAGTAATTATTATAATTTTCCAAGCCTGGCTCAACACTGGTGTGTATTAATATAACTTTTTCACGAAATTGATTTATAATTGGTCTTATTTTAAAAGTAGTTTCTGCACACAATACAAATATTAAATCAAATTTGTCAGGATCAATATCACCAACAGTAAGATGATCGGTTGCAATTATACGATCTTTTCCAGCAAACACACCGTTAAGTATGCCTGCTGCGTACGACACTTGAGGAAGATATTCAAAATAGTTTTTCACAAAATTATTTATTCAATAAAAAAGCCCTTATAAAAAGGGCTTTTCTTTATTAATTTTTAATTATAGAATTATGAAAATGTTACTGTAATTGATTTTACACCGCCAACATAAGCAATCGATGGTGTATCAATATTTGAATGCTGGAAGAACGGGTTTGCACCCGGGTCTGAAGAGTTCCAAACATATCCCGGAGTTCCGCCACTGCCTTCATCTCCGTTGTCAAAATCTTCTTCGTCAGTTTTTGGTTGATTTGGATCGTAATCAGGGTTCATTAAGTATGCTGGATTTACTGGGCATCTGTCAGATGAATCCGGATCAAAATCTGGATTGGAAATTGCTCTCCAACCTACTTGTTGTTGCACGTCAAAATTACTTGTATTGTCGCCGGTTAAGATTAACCGTTCGTATGTTGTGCCGTCGTTTGCAACATCAACACGCTTAACGTGCAAGTCTCTACCTACATCGTCGTTTTTAAAATCTAAATTTAACGTATAGCTACCTGCGTCAACATCGATTGTATATTCACGCACAACTTCAGTTTCAGTAATATTTAGATCTAGATCAACGTTTACGCTATTGAAATCAACATCAACTACTGGGCCTAAGCTATCTGCAAGTGTGCCTTCCATAGTTAATTTAATTTTTCTCGCTGCCATGGATTTTCCTTTTTTTTATAAAATGCATTTTTATAACATTATTTATCAACTTTACTCAATAAATTTGGTTAACTATCAGATCTGCACAATCCTTGTGTGCTGTTTTTAACGGATGACTAGTAGCATAACTATAGTTGTTTAATTTAGCCCAGTCATCGAACCCGAACCCTGTATAATTGGTATTTCCAGGAAACTCAAACCATTTCTCCCAATCAATTAGTGTTCTAATACTATTTAAATACTGGCTACCTGGGGTTTTCACTGCTGTTTTTTTTAATGCATCTGTTACATAATGATTTACATATGTAAACATATAATCGATTTTGTGTAATTTTAAGTAGTTTTGTAAAAGCAGGATGTCTTTTATATTGCTATAACTAGTGTTTAACGGATTTGTTTGTACTATACGATTGTATTGCTTTGCAAAATCAATTACGCCTAAATTCATACTTCGATGATATTTCGTTACTAAATCATCTCTAGTAAACTTCCAATTAGGAGTTGATTCCGGAAGTGCACGAAACCAACTACTTTCAATTTCATTATCAGCACTATGTACACTAAAAGGATACCACGGACTATCGTATTCTCCAGTAGGTTGCATTAGTGCATATTCATAACGATCTGTAAATGTCCACATGACTTGAACAAATATATCTTGTGATTCTACTTCTGTATTAGCAAGAGCATCTAATACATGTCTAACAGTGTAGGCATTACTTCGCCCGCTTCTTGCTAAATTTAAATGTCTCATACTAATTTTGCTAGCAACTAAATTAGCCCAACTTGAATAATGAGGAATTTTAGGATTTTCATTTTCGTTATGTAATTCAGCACCAAATGTAAAGCTGTCGCCGCCAGAAATGACTAGTTTATATTTTTTAGACATTAATCTCTTCTCTCAATATCGTTCTCAGTTAATTCTGTGCCCATCCACACTTCTATAATTTTAGCATTTTTATTGTCTATATTTATTGCTTTATGCCAATGCCCTGCTGGTATATCGATACTGTCGCCTGGTACTAACAAATATGATGTTTTGTGTCCAATCTTGTCTTCTAAAAACATGTTTATAACACCATCAACAACATGCCAATGTTCGCTTCGTTTAGAATGGCGCTGATCGCTTAGTGCTTTGCCTTTAAGGAATGTGAGTTCTTTTACTTGCCAGTTGTTGTTACTGTCTAGTATTTTGTACTCGCCCCAGGCACGTTTAGTAATAGGCTTATCCCAGTTTTTTAATATCCAACTGCTTGAATTTTTTTTATCCTTACCACCGACTCCAAAAACAAACTCAACATTATCATACATCATTTCTGGAATATTGTCTAGAGTACGATCTCCGCCGTTTGCAAATATAACTTTAGTTTGACTACCTAACGTTGATAGTAATTGAAAAATTGCATTACATGCACTATTATCATCGTCGTTAAATCCAATAACTCTATCTACTACTTTGAGTTCTTTAATAATAGCACAACGTTCTTTAAAGGGCATAAAAGCTTTGCCCTTTTTGCGTGTTAGCCATTCATCGCTATTTACACCAACTACCAGATCATCACCTAGCTCTTTTGCTGCGTTAAAATATGCAATATGTCCGCTATGCAACGGGTCAAATCCACCGGTAACTAATACTACTTTTTTCATTTATATTCCGTTTAATAAGGAAGCGACTCTTTGCTAAGATCGTACAAACTATGATCGAGCCACTCTATAGTAACTTTTTCTATTTTAGCATGTCCAAATTGATTAATACATTTAATTAAACTCGGCGGTATTAGTTCTTTTTCTGCCAAATCATACCAAGTTGTAGTATGTGGATCTAGTGGCTGTTGTGTGCCTTTGTAGACACTTGCCCAAAGAAAGTTCTCGCCGCGCTTAAATTTAAAATGCCCGTCGTGACAATCAAACCCACTCATTGCTAGCATTTGTATTAGTGTTAACATATTCCAATTGTATAATTCACCGGGATAACTGTCGGTTCTCCATCTATTTAAATCATCAATATATGTTCTAATAGGAACACTAATGCAAAGCATAGCATCTTCTCTCATAATGTTCCACCAGTGATTTAGACTTTGCATTGGATTTATTTCTTTTTGAAAAACATTATGTGCCCAAAGAAAATCAAAACTTTCATTATCTATATTAGTATTATATAAATTATCAACTTTTATGTTTTTAACATTTTCTCGACGATGTTCCTGAAGATGACTCTCACTAATGTATAGGTTTGTAATGTTGTATTGACTTTCTATCGTGTCGTCGGTGCTTCGATAATCACTAAACCAAGTGGTATGATTTCCAATTTTATCATCTAATATACCTATTTCATGTATACTATCCATAAATTCATTATGTTCTCCTAGCAAGTCTAACACTTGCATACTACCGTCTGTGGTTAATCTTTTCATAGTCAAATACCTATTTTAATATATTTATAGGGAAACATCTTCCATGCCGGCTGTCCTGAGTTTTACAATATGTCCTAGTTGCCATTGTTTGGTGTCTAAGCCTTTCATAATACCCAGCCATTTATTGCGTATTAATGCAACTTCATTAATTAATATTTCGTACTCAATCACTTCGTCCTCACCGTCTACATATTTTTCGGCATCTCTGCTACTTAAAGCACGTTGATAACCTTCTAAATACTTTTGAAAATATCTACGACGAATCTTTTTTAATTGTATGTTTAAAAAATTAAGAACTGCTTCAATTTCTTGTAATTGGTTAAATCTATGTTCAGTAATACCAGGCAAGGCACTGATGTTCTTTTCAACAATACCTTTTACCCTACATTCAATTTTTGCTTCTTCGAGTTGGTCAGAGTAGTAATCAAGAAATCCCGGCAAGTAAGAGATATCGTCAACTACTTTATTATACCACGTCATTGGTCATCATCGTCGTAGTCCCAATCGTCATCAATTTCCTCAAGTTCGTGCTCTTCGAGAGCGCTTGCAAAAAATTCGTCTAAATTTGCTAATTTACGCACATCTTCGTCACGCAAGCCAGTATCTAGTAGTTCTGCTACTAGATGACTAACTGCATGTTGTTGATCGGATTTTTTAACATATTGTTGGAATATTTCCCAACAGACTCTGATAGTGTCTAGATCCAATTTATTATTCCTTATTCTTCTATTACTTCTTGAGTATTTAATTCTTCTTCAAGTGCTGTTTGTTCCAAATCAGTTACACTATCCATTCCTAGCAAATCATCATTACCAAGATCCATCATAACAATATCAAGTTTATCTCCAGTCCAATTCTTGCGGAATTCAATAATCTCTTCACCTGCTTTAGTCATGTATCTTAACCGGTTACCCTGCTTAACTAGCAATCCCTTAGCTTCAAAAATATCTACTAGACCACTGTACGGATCCATGCCTGTTTCATATGGAATTTCAATTTGCACACTTTCAAATGGTTTAGAATAACGTGTTTTTACAACTTTACATGCTGCTCTAATGCCATGTACTTTAGATGTTTTTACCCCGTCTGCATCTGTTTTTAGTTTAAGTTTTTTAATTGCAACAACAATACTCGACGCATACACAAATCCCTGTCCGCCTGAGATTTTATCATCTGGATCAAACATATCTTGCGATTGATAAGTATGGTTAGTTGCAACCAAGCCTACATTGTGTGCACCAAACATGTTAACACAATTTGTTACTAGTGCTTTCAGTGACTTAGCTTTACGTCCCATGTCGCCTTTCATGTCACCTTTATCAAATTGATTCAATTCAGTCGGTGTCATCATCATGCCCAAACTGTCAATTACAAATAGTACTTTTGGTCGTTCTTCTTCTGGTGTTTCTTTGTAGTTTTTCATAAACATACTAATAGTTTTTGCAACATCGTCAAGCATTGCCATGTTTAGTTTTAGCAACTTATCTTCGTCTGTGCTTACACCTAGTGCATGTAGCCATGTCTCATCTAGGGCATTTTCTGAGTCAATTAGTACAACATAGATGCCTTGCTCCTGTGCTGCTTTTACAATATTTCCACTGGCAATAAAACTTTTACCTGCGCCGGATTCTCCTGCAAATACTGTTACTTTTCCCAATGGAATACCTTTGTAAAAATCAGCACTTACAAGATAGTTAAGTGCATAGTTTCCTGTACTAATCCAATCTGTTGGGTCATTAAACCCAACGCTAAGACCGTCAATGCTCTTAGTAATGTCTTTTCTAAATTTGCTTACGTCAAATGGTTTTGCCATAATGTTTTTCCTTATATGTTGTTTTATATAGTATATTATCTAACTTAAATTCGCAAGATATTTTTTGTATTATTGGGTTTCTAGTATTAGATTATATATTTTTTCTGCATATATTTTATGTTGTATTGGTCCAGGATGTATATCGTCGGTGCCATAATCTATATGTTGCGGAACTAACGTGTCTTTTCGAATAGTCGAATCAACTGTTAAATCTAACCATTGTATATCTTTTTGATTTTCTATCATTGGCGGCAACCATGATACATTTAAAAGATTTACAATAAAAAGTTTTGCTCCTACACGATTACAAAAGTTTTGTACTTGCATAACTGTTGCAAAAGTTTGCATAAGTCTTGCCAATGTATCATTTTGTTCAACTGCGTCTATGTGTTTTTTTGAAATTGTTAAACAATTAGTAATAGTATTAGATTTATATTTCCAATCTTCAAAGTATTCTATTCTGTCAGACGTAGTTAATCCCCATACTACAATATCGTTCTTTTTTAAATCAAATCTTAACAGTTGATCTGCAACCCACTGCATACTTGCGCCCGATTTACTTAATGTAGTTTCTGGCAATTTTAACTTTTTTGCTAGTATAGAGCCAAATCTTTCAGTATTTTTAACACCTTCGCCTACTGTATAAGAACATCCGACTGTAATTAAACCGGGACTTGGCTGTGTTGCATCAGTTGAGTCTAATTTAAAACTATTTAAAAATTGAAGTATGCCGTTGTCATTTTTAACTTTTCTTTTATGCTTGTATAGTTCGTATATCAATCTACCATATTCGTATACTTCTTTTTCAACTGTATTTGTGTCTGAAACAATGTCAATATCAAGCAACGATATTGATTTAGCAAAATCAGTTATTATTGATAATTTTTCTACTGTTATATCTTGTATAGTAGTAAAACAATCTAAACTTTTTGAAGATTCTATTACCTTTTTATAATTTTTATTATTTACAAGAACCATCGATTGGTCAATTTTGTATTTTATCGATCCAATGTATAAATTATTAATCATAAGAAAATTAACCTATTCCTTATACCCATGCACATCGATGCATTCATCTTGTATCCATTGTGGTAAATTTTTAAAATCATCTTTGTAATAACAGTCAGGCCAGTCGGACCCTCGAACACTTTCGTAAAAACTTAACCACAATGTGTCTTTGTGATTATAACTTAAATTTTCATCAAAGTCTTTTTTATAAGTCCAGTATTCTTTCATTTTAAATTTTTGAAATTCCCAAACTCTATCAGGATATTTCTCTGCAAAATATGTATTATATAATTCATGCTCAGACATGAAAATATCAGGATGTATGGTACCTAACGCCGGATCTTCAAGTACTGTATCCCTATAAATTTCAATTTGATTTCTTTCAAATTTATTTTCAATATCATTTCTTAGTGATCCTAATACATCCGTTTGAAATATCATACTGTTAGTTATATAACCAACAGTTGGGTCAATATCTACCAAAGTCTTTACAAATTTTTGTGATTTATCCATTGGGCTCAATCTATAAAATAATTTATTCTTTTTTCCATCTAACCATTTAATTGGATTTGTATAAATTATATCAGCATCGCTTACTAATACCGGTCCTTCTAAAATTTTATCTAAGTTTAATTTTAATATCTGTTGCTTAACCCAATTATGTTTGTATACATTCATATGGTTAAATTTAGGATCTACAATATCCCAAAAGTCTCGGTCCAGGATATTGTTTACTCCAGAAATAGAGATTGGAGAATTTGAAATAATGGTAGTTGAAGAAATTGTATCCAACACATTGTTATGAATTGATTGCAAGCAATCGTCCATTAAGTGTTTATACCCAGTATGACAGAAAATAACACTATGCATTTTAATTCCTTAACAAGGGATTGCAAATAATGCAATCCCTTGTGTTTGTAACAAAAGCGGTGTTATTCGTCTACACCTTTACGTTGACGAATCATAGCAAGAATATCTGCTGTTTTAGTGTCACCCGACGGTGCTGCCGTGTCTGCTGCTGCTGGAGTAGGAGTAGGAGTAGGTGTCACCTCTTTCCAACCAGTATCTTCACTTACAACATCTGCGACTGGCGCAGGTGCTGGGCTTGGTGCTGGTGGGGGTGTCGGAACAGATGATTGTGCATTAAACTGTAGACCTGCTGGTTTGTAGTATTGTGCAAATGCATCAGGATCGTACGGTTGTCCGTCTACACTTGCTTCAAACATTTGTTGCAGTACTCTCAATTCAGTTTCGCTGGGCTTTTTGGGCAAAAAGTCATTTAAATTAAACAATCCGTTTGCTTCAATTGCATCAAGCTCACTGTTGTCTAGTGCTGTTTCTTTACGAGCCCATTTACTTGTACTGTAATCAGCATACTGTCCTTTTGTGGTTTTAGTTACCCAAAAGTCCAACCCACGTTCATAATCAGTTGGCAGCTCTTCAATTTCAGTGTCGATAAGTGCACTTTTAATCACATTGAAAATTTGCGGACTAATGATAAAACGACGAATAGAATTTTCTGGTTCTTGGTCTTCTGTCATTGGAGTATCTCGTACAAAACCCTGGAATACATACGAACGTTTTTTCCAATATTTACGTCCCATATCTTCCAAACTTGGGTCTTTAAACCAGCCACGTACTTCTCCTAGAATTGGACAAGCTGTGCCGTCGTTATACATTTCAACGCATGGAACTTGCACTATTACTGGTTTACTATCCATTTGTCCTTTAATTCCCTGAAAAGGCAGTCGAATCATACTGCGCTCAACCCAGAAGAAATCATTCTTCGTATTGCCATCTGGCAAGAAGCGTAGTTTTGCTGTTGTTCCTTCGGGGATATTCCAGTGTGCATATACTGCACGGTCGCCGCCTTGGTTACTCGATGAACCTTTGCTGCCAGTTTCTTGTTGTTGTAGTTTAGCACGAATTTCTGCTAGTGATGCCATGTCATTTTTTCCTTTTGTTGCCATGTAGCCATGTAGTTAATGTTTAAGTGTTTGCCTAAGTGTTACACTATAGTTTAATGTAACACGACTATTTATAATAGTCAAGCATAAAAATCAAAAAAATGTCAAAAAAAAGCAGTGCCAAAGCACTGCTTTTTGTTTACTTTAGTATATTTGCATTATATTCCTGCAAACATTTTTAATAGTTTTAAACTTTCACCAAACATTCTCTCGTCTTTGATCTCGTCGTCTTCTAGTGCTGGCTTTTTCGTTGCTTTCTTAATAGCTTTGTCTTTGCTGCCCATGTACTCATCACGTGGCGATTCTATTTCGCCGTCGCCGTCGTAATCTTTTTTAGATTTTACTCTAAGTGTCTTTTCTGTAATGGCAACTTCGTTATCATCTAGAGTGTTTGTTTCGCTATTAGCTAGAGCCTGCATTGCTGCTGAGGTCTTTTTAGTTGTCATTAGCTTTTTAGCAATTTCACCTGCTACTGGCATTTCAGCTGGTGTAAGTTTTTGACCCCTGGCTAGCTTATCACTGATACGCTTAACTTGCTGAGTTGCTTGTGCGTCACCACCTGCAAGTGCTTGTATAATTTGCTGATTTGGTTTTACTGTGCCAGATGTTCCAGTTGTGCCTTGTGTTACTGCTTCTATTATATCATTTGCCCAATTTTCAAATTCTTCATGATAACCGCCTGCACGTTTTTTCTTTTTGCCATATATTTCTGCTGGGTCCATGCGCACTTGGGCTTTATAATCCTGATCCGTTGCCATCATTTTAAAGTCGTCGAGGTATTTTTTAGCTAACATCATTGCTAATTGTTTGTCACCTTTGTACTCCGGTGTCATTCTTGTACCAAAAGTTTCACCTTCTTCGCCGATGTTAATACTCATTTCACTTGCAAAGTTTGCTATTGCATCTGCATTTGCACCAATTGCTCTGCTTGCAACATCAGCCATGATAAATGCTAACAAGCCTTGCGATTTAGTAAAGTTTGCATTTTTAAACATTGCATCTGCACTGTCGTCTGCTTTAAGTACTAGCATAAAGTTTGGATCTTTAATTGTTTTTTCAACACTTGGACTTGCTTCATACACAGATTGGTCCTCGTCTGCTGACTCTTCCCATGGTGCTTTTTTGAGAGTTACTTTTTTCTTTTCTTCGCCACGCTCTGGTTCATCCGCAGCATAACGTGCACGTTTTATTTCACGTTCTTTTTCTGCATCGGACTTTTTGTCTTCGTCAACACCACTGTCACGTCCAATACGCATTTCTAAGTCACGAGCTACTTGATCACGTACATCAGTGTCATCAGCTTCTTCAAATTTGCTTTCTGTGTCTGATAAGTTTGTTAATGCTTTCATTGCTGAGTCAATTGCTTCTTCAGGACCGCTGAATACGTTTGCTTTATATGCACGTTCAATGTCGTCGATTATTTCTGCAACTTCGGCATTGCCTTCTTTGCTAAACATTCCGTACTCTCTGTTACTTGCATATTGCCCGGCAGCTGGGTTGTAATCAGGCGCACCCATACTTGCTTCGTCTACGTTTGTATTTTCTAGTGCACGTTGCACACTTGGTAATAAATCGTCCATTTTTTCGTTCCAAACTTTTACTGTAAATTTTTCTTGTAATTGTGACACATCGCCAGCTGCTGACGATTCAACAGGTGAAAATGTTTCCACAAACTGTTTATAATTGTTTACATTTTGCATACGCATAATATCTTTTCTAATAGCCTGATACGAATCAACTACACGTGATCTTATACTATTTGCTTCTTCATCTTCCATTGCATGCCTGCGAGTCATCCTAGCAAACTGAGACAAGTTGCGCATTTCTTCAACTGTGCTTATAATGTGTTTGCCGATCTCGTCATAAGGCTTGCCGCCTTCGTTTACATGAACTGCCATTGCTCTGGCACCATTTAAATAATTAATCGGGAAACGAAATTTTTCACCGTCGGATTCGATAAAAATTTTATCTATGTGTCTACTACGTGATCCACGTACTTCTTCATCTACTGTCTTTTTATGATACACAACCAGTGTAGCATTTTCAAACTTTTGCATACTCTTGCGCTTGCTACCGTACATTTTTGATTCTGTAATATCCACTTCGTGTTCCTTATAAGCTCCGTTGTTTTTACTTAAAACTTTATAATCTCTATCGTCGAGTTGGTTCTTTTCAATGTCGTGTGCATCAAAAGTCATTAAATTTTGTTTTGCAAAATTTCTTAAATCTTTTAAAAACCCATACCACTTAGAATCATTCATTGAGTTTTGAACAATATGATCAGAATAAAAAACTTTAATCTGATCATTTCCGACAATACTAATACTCACCGGGCCTAGTGGTTTGTCATTTTCTTTATACACAAAACTAAAAAATCTTGCTTCTGCAGGATCAGTGGTAGAATCAGCAGAGTCGTCGCCGATATTCAACGGAGAGAACCGTGTTCTCAATAGATCAAAAAGGTCGGTTGCGGTCTTGTTCATTGGTTTCATAGTACTATTTACCATTAAAGCATAATAAATGGCATTGGTTCGACTAAGTCATCTAAACTGTCTTGTAATTGTTTTTGTATTTCTGGGTCATAGTTTTGCAACACCATGCTCATGCGAATAGCTAGCACTGTACTCATCACCAAATCATCTTTTTCTCCAGGTTTAGCTGCATAACTACTACCACTTGCAACAAAATGTTTTAGCTCGCTTAAAAGTGCTTTACTATGCAATTTTAATTTGTCGCTTTCTACTAGATTTTTTAGTTTAGAACATACAGTAATTTTACTTTTATTTGTAGTATTAAAACCTTTTCTAAAATGTCTAACATTGCCGGCTCGTTTTGGTTCACTTAAAAATATACCAGCAATATTTTCTTCGCCGGTTTCGCTAATGCTCACTAGTGCTGCTTCTCCTAGTGTATTGTTTTCAACACTGTAGTATACACTATACATATCATTGATTTCGTCGGTAATATATTTGGTTATTTCGCTTAGTATACGAACTTGTTTCTGTATTGGAGTTTTATTATGCATCCACTCTGCCACTTGTTCCATGCTAGGTAATTCGTATACCTGGAGAGCTGCATTGTCACCGCCGGTCCCAAGGCTCGGGTCTAATGCTACAACATATGTGTGCCCACGAGTGGGTTTCTTAAACCATCTTACTTGTCCTTGTTTAATAATAGGATCTTTACTTTCAAGTTGCATAAGTTTTAAACTATCAATTAATGTTTCATCATATATAATAGGTTCACACAAGTGCTCACGTTTGAATCTTTCTTCACCAACTCGACTCATTTCTTCATGTGCCCACACTTCGGTTCTGTCCGGATGTCTTTCCCAAGTAGCAATATACCCAGCAAAGCCGTTAACACCAAGTTTAGTTTCGTTGCCAAATTCGTCAACACGTTTATTTGCGCCAGTCCAGAGAAACCAAAACTGATCCTCGTCACTATTAGGTGTACTTGTAATAATTGCTTTACCGCCGGTAGCAAGTGTAGGTGAAATACTAGTCCAAAACTCACGAGCAATAGTAGGCCTAACAAATGCAAATTCGTCGCAATATAGTAATGTAATACTCATACCACGTCCGGTAGTTTCTGTAGTTGTTTGGCTAACAATACGTGAGCCATTGTCAAATTCTATGCTGCCTTTATTGTAACTAGTAACGCCGGCACGTATATGGTCAGGACACAATTCGTATGCATAACGTATACGCTGCATGATTTCTTGCGCACCACTGTATTTGTGTGCTGCAATAAGGATAGTACTGTCGGGTACAAACATAGCATACCACAACAAATAACCTGCTGCGGTTGTAGTTTTTCCCATTTGTCGGCCTAGTAAATTAATACTAAAACGGTTTTCGTGGTAGCATCGGATCAATTCTTCTTGATATTCAAATGCCTTGTATAACATTTTGCCCTTAGTAGGATGCTGAATGCTAAAATAATTTTCAGTAAAAAAGTAAGCGCCTGTCACCGGATCAGCACAACGAGCAAATTCAATCAATTGCTCGTTGCTCATTCTTTCCTTAGCATACGCTTTTTTTACTAATACGCCTTCTAAACTTTTACTCATATTACTATTTAATTGATTTATTAATTGATATATTTACTGTCTTGTGTTATACTCTTAAAGTAGTTTGGTCCGTAGTACGGATCATTATAGACTAAATTGATTGTATTGATTTTTGCTTCGATATGTTCATGCCAATGATCTAAGAATTTTTTCATACGTGGGAATCTAGGATAAAGATCAATTGTTTGCCAATTGAATTCATTCAAGACCGCAGGGTAATCGGGCATGTAATAGTAAATTTGAATTAAAGTTAACTGTTCAATTACTAGTTCTTTCTTCATATAAATATTTATTATTAGAGCAACCAATGTCCAAACAACCACCTAAAAACTTTTGCATATCACCGTTTATTAGCACTAGACAGGGTCCTTCTCAAAAAGTGTCACCGTGTGCATTTGGTGCAGGAGAATGGTATCAGCCTAATTTAAATAGCAAGGAACGCTGGAATAGCGACGAGCTTGAAAGTCTTAGACAGAAATTTTTAAGAAACGAACAACCAGAAGAATGCAAAAGGTGTTGGAATGAAGAAACAGCCGGAGCGCAAAGTCTTAGACTACGACAGTATGAATATTTTCCAAATGCATATGAAGAATATATTTTATCTGAAAAATACAAAACAGGACCTATTACCGCAGTAATCAAGACTAGTAATATTTGTAATTTAGCATGCAGAAGTTGCGCTGGATGGGATAGTAGTCTTTATGCTAAAGAAGGCGAACATTATGCTGAAAAGTATAACACACGTGACGAAGACGAACCTGATCGAGAAGTACACAATAGATTTATTCCATTACTAGGACAACAAGAGTTTGATTTTAACGACTTTATTAGTGTAAGTGACAATTTAGAGAAAGTGGATTTTTTTGGTGGCGAGCCGTTGTTAAATGAATCACATGTTAAGCTATTAGAACATTTAGTCAATACCGGACAAAGCAAAAATGTTACATTGTTTTATAGTACAAATACTGTGCAGTTTCCAAAGAAAAAACTATTAGATATTTGGGACAAATTTAAAGCAATTGAATTAAGTTTAAGTATCGACGGCGTTGGAGCTGCTTTTGAATACACCAGGTGGCCAGGAAAATGGGACAAGTGCGAACGTAATATTAATAAATTTATTGATTTTAAAAATAATAGTAATAGTGATGTTAGTGTTAGAAGTGCTACGTGTTTCAGTATACTATCATTGTTTAACTTTAAAGAAACATATGAATATTTAGATAATGTCACAGATAGTGTATACGTTAATATTGTACAAAATCCAGCATATCTAAATCCGGTAAATATTCCAGATGAAATAAAACCAAAAATAAATGATTTTTACAATGGATCTTATGCTGAAACTGTTAATTTTATTAATATAGAACAATCAGACCCAAGGCGCTTTAAACAATTTTGTATATGGATGGCTAGACAAGACGAGTACAGAAACCAAAAGTTAAAAGATAGTTTGCCTATGTTACACAAAGCAATAGAGCCGTATTGGAAAAAATACACTAAAGATTTAAGCGATAGTTATTTTCACCAATGAAACAAAAAATGAGAAAAATATGTCTGATGTATTAGTTTTAAATGCCGATTACCGACCTTTAAACTTTTTGCCACTTAGTACTATTTCATGGCAACATGCAATGAAATTAGATATGCTAGAACGAATTAAACCTATAGAATGGTACGAGAATTGGCAAGTTAATAGTGCACACGATTCATGGGCAGTGCCTGCTATTGTTGTTACTAAAGAATTTCAAAAATATAAAAAAAGTGTAAGGTTTAGTCGTCGGGCTGTATTTTTAAGGGATTTGTACACTTGTCAATATTGCGGCGAACCTTTTGTACAAAAAGATTTAACACTAGATCATGTACTACCAGTATGCAGAGGTGGAAAAACCGAGTGGACTAATATTGTTACTGCATGCAAAAAATGCAATCACAATAAAAGTGATAAAATTATGAGCCCTAATAGGTTACCTTGGAAGCCCGAATATTGGCAGATTGTTGCTCATATTAAAGACAACCATGGATTTAAATTTAAACATCCAAGTTGGGAAAAATATTTAAATTTATGATAGAGGATTTTCTCCAGTCAAATAAGGTTTAGCAAACCATAGTTTAAACCAGTCTGGGTCGCCTGGTTTTATGTTGTTGGCTTTTTGGTGATCAGACTTTTCCTGTGCAGTAACAGTAACATTACCATTATCAACATTATAAGGTTTCATTCCAGAAAAAGAGGCAGGCGTGATACCTGCCAGCTTTTTTAATCTATCTAAATCATCCATTTCTATAAATTGTATACGCACCATACACAATTGCAGCATAGGCAATTAACTTAGCAAAAGGTGAAAATACAATGATTGCTGCGCCTGCTACAATCATTGCCACGCCATCTTTGCTACTGCGTTCTGCTAATTTTTCTTTGATACGATTAACAATCATATTAGATTCCTGCCATTTTCAAGAATCTACTTAGACCTTGGTCATCTGCTTCTACAACTTCGTCAGTTGCTTCCTCAAGTTCTTCTTCAGTTTCTTCAGCAACAACTTCTTCAGTTTCTTCGGCAACAACTTCTTCAGTAGATTCTTCATCTTCTGCAAGCATTTCGTCTAGCATTGCTTTGAATTTACCTTCAAATGTTTCCATTGGATTATCGCCGCCGTCAACATCGGCATATGCTTCTTTGCTTTTGTTTAGATCATCGCCACTAGCAATTACTGCGTCCATGCCAAAAGTTTCTTCATCTGGAGAATTTGCATACTCAGTGTCTTCCATTTCTGGTTCTGGCATTGCTGGCATTGCTGGTTCTGGCATACCTGCATTTTTAAGAATTGCTAGTAGTTCTGCTGCTTCGGCGCCTTCAGCACTTACCATGATTGCTTCTTCTAGTGCTTCTTCATATAGTCCATCAATATCACCTAAGTAACCATCACACGCATGATGTTCATCATTTGGGCAATCGCCGCCACAATATCTACATTCTTCTTTTTCTTCGTTTACTGATTCTTCGATTTCGTCATCGTCATCATCGCCGTCTTTATCGTCTGCTTTGTTGCCTTTTTTAGCAGCAAGCATTTTTTCAAAA
>Ga0206129_10003207_pt1 | contig 19196 bp, 21 predicted proteins | sample Helgoland_Spring_8_FD_148616 | JGI IMG/M metagenome (GOLD analysis project Ga0206129, IMG submission 148616) | Pelagic subsurface seawater microbial communities from Kabeltonne, Helgoland, North Sea - Helgoland_Spring_Bloom_20160502_2 | ecosystem: Environmental > Aquatic > Marine > Epipelagic ...
GCAGCGGAGGCGGCGTAGGCGGCGCGGGCGGCGGCGTCGGCGGCGGCTCGCAGTGCGCTAGCGTGCCCCGGCTCTGTCATTACCCCGGGCGGCGCCAGGCCGGCAACCTGGGCCACCAGGGTCGCACGCAGAACTGGCAGGGCAGAGAACCGACCGCGCTCGTCAGCGACATTCCAAACCACCGGCAGCACCCGCGCCGCCGCCCGCGCCGCCAGCGCGACGCAGACTTGCCGCGGCTGGCCGGTCGCCTCCAGCCAGGCCCGGAAGCTCTCGCGGTCTTCGATCTCGGCGATGTCAACCATGCCCCGGCCCCTGCCGGAGCGGGGCCGGTGTTGCAAACGGCACTTCAGACAAGCCCATGGACTGCCCTCAAGCGAACCAGTGAACGACGCGCCCGACCAGGCCGGCCGCGCCGGCCGCCGCCGCGGCCTGGTTCACGCGCTCGCGCGCCAGCGCCAGCATCCGGACGAGCCGGCTGCCATACTGAAACCCCGCATCCCGTCTGGCGGCCAATGGGCATCCTATGCCACTCCCAAATTCCCGACCTGCACCAATGGCGTTCGCCATGGCACAAGTGCCCACCTTCCAAGTGCCCACCTTCATAGCAGTTTTCGACCAACCGCGCCACCGGCTCTCGCAGGTTCTCCTCCTCCCCGTCCGCTGCCGAAGTGGATCGCGACCGTGGGCGCGGCGGGGTTTGACCGGCAACGGGAGAGGGCCTTTAATGAGGGCTCTGTCCTTCCACGGCCGCTGTGGCGGCGCGAACAGGTGTGCCCATGGCTCAGGAAATCCTACTCAACGCCTTTCACATGAATTGTATCGGCCACCAGTCGTATGGCCTCTGGACGCATCCCCGCGACACGGCCCGGCAGTACAACACGCTCGGCTACTGGTGCGATCTGGCGAGGACGCTGGAGCGCGGTCTGTTCGACGGGCTGTTTCTGGCGGATGTGCTGGGCGTCTATGACGTCTACGGCAACTCGCCGGACGCAGCGTTGCGCAACGCAACCCAGGTGCCGGTGAACGACCCGCTGATGCTGGTGCCGGCCATGGCGATGGTGACGGAGCATCTGGGCTTTGGCGTCACCTGTACGCTCAGCTACGAGCCGCCCTACACGTTCGCGCGCCGCATGAGCACGCTGGATCATCTGACCAACGGGCGGATCGGCTGGAACATCGTCACCGGCTATCTGAACAGCGCCGCCCAGGGGATGGGAGAGCAGAAACAGGCCAGCCACGACCGCCGCTATGAAATGGCGGAGGACTATATGCAAGTGGTCTACAAGCTTTGGGAAGGCAGTTGGGAGGATGGCGCGGTGGTCGAGGACCGCGAGACGGGTATTTTCGCCGACCCGGCCAAGGTGCACCGCGTGCGCCACGATGGCCCGTTCTACCAGCTGGACGCCATACATCTCTGCGAGCCCTCGCCGCAGCGCACGCCGCTGCTGTTCCAGGCCGGCGCCTCGCCCAAAGGGCGGGAGTTTGCGGCGCGGAATGCGGAATGCCTGTTCATCGCCGCGGCCTCCGCCGAATGGATCAAAACCTATGTGGCGGACATGCGGGCGCGGGCGGTGGCGGCCGGACGCCGGGCGGACGACCTGAAAATCTTCGCTCTCTGCACCCCCATTGTCGGCGCGACAAAGGCGGCGGCGGAGGAAAAGCTGGCCGAATACCGCCGCTATGTGCACACGGAGGGAGCGCTGGTACAGCTATCCGGCACCATGGGCATCGACCTGGCGGAGTTCGACCTGGATACTCCGGTTTCGGTGCTGGCCGAGCGCGAAACCGATGCAACCCGGACCGTATTGGAAACGCTGACGCGCGCCAGCAGCAACCCGTATTCGACCATCCGGCAGATGGGAGAGTTCGCGGGTGTCGGTGGCCGCGCGCCGATCTTTACCGGCACGGGCGACGATGTGGCGGAACAGATCATCTCCTGGGTGGATGAAACCGGCGTGGACGGCTTCAATCTGGCCTATGCGGTAATGCCGGAGACGTTCGAGGATTTTGTCGATCACGTGGTGCCGGCGTTGCAGGCGCGCGGCCGCTACAAGACAGCCTACCGAGAGGGCGCGCTGCGGGCGAAGCTGTTCGGGCAGCCAAGGCTGCCGGCCAGCCATCCGGGTGCGGCGGTGCGGGAAAGCTGAGCGGCACGGCGCAACTTGTGGAGCGGCGCGGCAGCGGCTAGGGTTCGGCGCTTCTGAACACACCCTTGCCGTTGGAGCCTCCGGCTATGAGCGACACCCTGACTCTGGAACTGAAAACCGGGACCGTCACCATCGAGATGCGTCCGGACGTGGCGCCGAAGCACTGCGCCCGCATCAAGGAACTGGTCGAGAGCGGTTTCTACAACGGCCTGAAATTCCATCGGGTGATCGAGGGGTTCATGGCCCAGACCGGCTGCCCGCAGGGCACCGGCACCGGCGGCTCCGGCCAGAATCTGGAGGCGGAGTTCTCGAAGGAACCGTTCCGGCGCGGCACGCTCGGCATGGCGCGGGCGCAGAGCCCGAACAGTGCCGACAGCCAGTTCTTCATCATGTTCGACGACGCCCCGCACCTGAACGGTCAATACACCGTCTGGGGCCAGGTGACGGAGGGCATGGAGCATATCGACCGGATCAAGCGCGGCGCCTCGCACATGAACGGCTCGGTGGATGACCCGGACACCATCGTAAGCCTGTCGGTGAAGGCAGCGGACTGACGCCTTGCCCGCCCGCCCGCCCGCCCGCCGGCCCGTCCGGACGACGGCGTGCGGGCGGGCGCTGGCGGGTTGCTCGACCAGATGCCAGGCGAGGCGGCGGGCGACGCGAATGCCGTGGCGCGCGCCGTTGGAGCCGATGGGGTACATCGGGTTCGCGGCGTCTCCCAAGAGGGTTGCGCGGCCGAAACTCCAGGCATCGACCGGGGCGCGGTCGAGCATCGGATATTCGAACGCTTGGCTCGCGCCGCGGATGATCGCATGCATGGGGGAGAGCGCCCTTGGCTCGTCTGGCGATACGCGATCTCTACACTTCCCTTGGGCCACCGGCCGGCGATTCCCGCCGCGGCACGTTCGCCCGGCATGTGGGCTCATCGACGGCTGTTCGGGCGATGATTGGCCAAGGGGGCGTAAGCGGGTTGTCTTTGTGGTTCGGGGGCGTGCCGGGCCTTATTCAGCGGCTTGGCGGTGGCAACGGCTTTGTCGGTGATGCCGTCTGGCAGTTTGGTCTCCGGCGAGATGGTCGCGAGCGCCAGTTGGTCGAGCGTGACCTTGGCCCCGCGCAGATCGGCGCCGGAAAGGTCCGCGCCCGAGAGGTTGGCGTTCGTCATGTTGGCACGGCGCAAATCGGTATCGACCAAGACAGCGTCGGTAAAATCCGTGCCGATGAGCTTGGTCTCCCGCATGTCTGCCCCGGTGAAATCGGCTTCAACGGCTGTGGCATCGGTCAGGTTCGCGCGCTTAAGGTTGGCCCGCTTCCACCGGACATTGCGAACATTAGCAGAGGCAAGCCGAATACCTTCGAACAGGGCGCCCGGCAAGTTGGTGCCGTGCAGATCGATGGGGCGATCCATATTCAATGCAAATGTCATCGTTTAGTCTGCTTCCAGCATTGCCAGTACCATTATCGCTTCGGCGATATCGCGCCTCACAATATCCTCCGTGTCTGGTGCCTGACGCTCGTCCACAAAAGCTGCGAGGACGCTGACGATATCCGCTTTGTATGTGTCCTCTTCACGACCAAGACCGCCTAAAGATACGTTACCACTGACCCTTACCGAAAGCGAATCACTCGCGAGACGATCGACGGCCTTGGTGAATATCTCCTGCAACAACGTGTTGTTGGCAATGCGTTGCTGTTCCAGCGACGCGTCGGCCTGTCTGGTCGCGGCCCGCATCCGCTGCCAGGCTGCGTAGAGGCCGATAACAGCGACGCCCGCAAACGCCAGGTTGCGCACGATCTCGCTGAAGTGGACCCAGGGCTCCATCGTCGTTATCGCCGCTCGCTCCCCACGAACGGAACGAAGCGTACCGGGCAAAAGCGTTTGATGCGCGGCTCGCCGTCCGGCCCCAGCGTCACCCGCACCAGATTCTCACCGAATTCGGGCTGGTCGAGCGGCATGACCAGGACGCCGTCGGGCTTGAGTTGTTCCAGAAGGCGCGGTGGCAGGCGGGGGGCGACAGCGGTGGCGATGATGCGGTCGAAGGGGGCTTCCTCCGGCCAGCCGAGATTGCCGTCGCCGGCGCGGACCTGCACGTTCTGCACGCCCGCCGCCGCCAGGTCGCGGGCGGCGCGCTGGGCCAGTTCCGGCACGTATTCGATGGTGAAGACCTCGGCCCCCAGATGCGCCAGAACCGCGGCCTGATAGCCGCTGCCGGTGCCGATTTCCAGCACCTTCAGGCCGGGCCGCACGTCCAGCGCCGCGGTCATCATGGCGACGACGCCCGGCTGGCTGATGGTCTGGCGGTAGCCGATGGGCAGGGCCGTGTTCTCCCAGGCGAGGTCGCGCTGCTCCACCGGTACGAAGCGGTCGCGCGGCACGGCCTCCATGGCGGCGAGCACACGAGCGTCCTCGATGCCATCGGCCTTCAACTGGCGAACGAGGCGTTTGGCGGGGGTGTCTGTCATGGCGCGGCTATCCTTCCACTGGCTTGTGCGAGACCAGGCCCGGCGCTTCCGCCATCGTGTATTCGATGAAGCCGATGCTGGGCACGTCCACGCCCGCCTGGTTCAACAGGGCATAGGCCTGGCCGCGGTGGTGGACTTGGTGCTGGGCCAGGTTGGTCAGATAGACCATGCGCGGCACCCGCCATTCTTCCGGCTGGTCCAACAGGGTGGTGAAGACGATTTCGCCGGCCAGGTCGGCCTCGCTCAGGCTTTCGGCATAGGCGAGGAACCAGGCGTCGATCTCCGCCTGGGCCGCGGTGAGGGCGGGCATGGTGGCATGGAGGATATCGTCCAGGCCCTGGAACGGGCTTATGCGGCCCTCGATGCGGTCGCGGTAGAGCAGATCGACCAGACAGATGTGGTTCAGCGTCCCCAGGATCGAGCCGAAAAACGCCCCCCGGTCGCGCGCCACGTCCTCCGCAGGCAGCGAGGCCGCGGCGGCGTGCAGCCGGCGGTTGGCCCAGGCGTTGAATTGGGCAAGCAAGGGCGGATGGGCAAGCATGGCGAAGGCTCCCGTGACGGGTGTCGGGGCTGGCGGTGGTTCGCGGAAGACTTTAGCATGACGGTTTCCATGCATGCATCAGCATGACGATTTCCGTGCATGCATCAGCATGACGGATTCCGTGCATGCATCGCCCTGTTGCCCGATTGCGAGCCCCGCGCCATGACCGCTGCCAACGCCCCCGACCCCATCACCGTCTCCGTCGTCCAGCACCGGCTCACCGCCATCGTCGAGGAGATGGGCGAGGCGATGTTGCGCACGTCGTACAGCCAGATCCTGAACTCCAGCCGCGACTTCTCCACCGCGATCTGTGACGCTCACGTGCGCCTCGTCGCCCAGGCAGAGCACATTCCGGTGCATGTGGGTGCGCTCACCTGGGCGCTGAAAGAGGTGGTGGAGCGGTTTGGCGATAGGGTGAAGCAGGGCGACCTTTACCTGTTGAACGATCCCTATCGCGGCGGCTCGCACCTGCCGGATGTGACGGCCTTCGTGCCGGTGTTCGCCGGCGGGCAGCTGTTGTTCTGGACCATCAACCGCGCCCACCATTCCGACATCGGCGGCACCACGCATGGCGCCTACAACCCCGAAGCGACGGAGATCTTTCACGAGGGCTTCCGCCTGCCGCCGATCAAGCTCTACGACGCCGGCGAGTGCCGAGACGATTTGCTTGACCTGCTGGCGCTCAACACCCGCCTGCCGCGCGATTTCCGCGGCGACCTGGCCGCACAGCTTGGCTCCGTCCGCCTTGGCGAGCGGCGGTTGGAGGCACTGTTCCAGGACTTCGGCGCGGAGACCGTGGTCGCGTCGGTCGAGCGGATCCTGGACGGGGCCGAGCGCCAGGCGCGCGCCGCGGTCGCGGAGTGGCCGGACGGCGTCTATGAGGGCTCTGCCTGGCTGGACGACGACGGCTTCGGGCGCGAGGACATCCTGATCCACGCGCGCGTCACCGTGAAGGGGGAGGAGGTGGAGATCGACATGACCGGCTCCGACCCCGAGAGCCGGGGCTTCGTCAACTCCAGCCACGCCAACACGCAGAGCGCCATCGCCATGGCATTCAGCTTCCTGCTGGACCCGCAAACGCCGAAGAACTCCGGCACGATCCGGCCGCTGACCGTGAAGCTGCAACAGGGCACCATCGTCTGGCCGAACGAGGGGCGGCCGGTCACGATGTGCACCAGCCATTGCGGTAACGAGATCATCGAGGCGGTGATCGTGGCGCTCTCTCAAGCCACGCCGGAGCGCGCCATGGGCGGCTGGGGAAGGCGGCTGCGCCTTGCGATTCAGGGCGACGACCCGCGCACCGGCAAGCGCTTCATCTGGCACATGTTCCACGCAAGGCCGGGGGGAGGCGGCTCGATTGCCGGCGACGGCTGGCACTGCTGCGGCGAGTGGCACTCGGCCGGCGGGCTGAAGTTCGGCTCGGTCGAGGTGGCGGAGGTGCGCTTTCCACTGCTGTTCAAGAGCCACGAGTTCCGTCCCGGCTCCGGTGGGCGCGGCCGGTTTCGCGGCGGAGTCGGCGCGGTGATGGAGATGCAGGTGGAAACCGCCGGCCCGGCCCGCGCCAACACGGCCGGTGACGGCATTCGCCACGGTGCGCGCGGCATGGTGCAAGGCGAGGATGGCGAACCGCACGACTACCGCCTGGTGCATGCGGCCGATGGCTCGGTGGAGCGGCTCCAGACCAAGGCGGTCGGCATTCCGGTGCAGCCGGGCGACGTATTCCGCGTCCATTCCGGCGGCGGTGGTGGCTGGGGACCGGCGGCGAAGCGCGATCCGAAGCTGGATGCGCGCGACAAGACGCTGGGACTGGTCTAGCCCCGCCGCCCCGTCGAACCGCAGGCCCCTGGCGTGGTAGACCCGAACCCCCGTGTGATCCTGTGGATGGGCCGCCTTGCCCATTCGGTGCAGGATGGGCTGACGGCATCCGTCTATGTGCTGTTGCCGGTGCTGCCGTGCGGGCGGCTCAAGGCTGGGGGAGGAGAGGCGTTGAGAATCGGGTAATGGTGTTGGCCGTAGAAGGCGGCCGGGCCGGCCACGAGAGAGTGCAGGGCATGGGGGCCGGCCCAGCCTACGGACAGCCTCAGGGGGAAAGCTGTCCGATCCCGATTAAGATCAGGGCGCGCCTAGCTGGTCGGGGTCTGTCCGATCCAGGCCTGCGCGATGCACTGACCGTCCGCGGTGGCGTGGAATGCGCTGCTGGCAACACGCCCGTCGGTGGTGTTCAACAAGGCCCCATCCGGCGTGTAGCGAGCCCAGAACCAGGACTGCTCGCCGCCGTCCGGACGGAAGCCGACGGTGACTTCGTGCAGCGTCGGCCTGAAGCCGGCGAGCAGGGCCGAAATGTCGGTCTCGTCGCTGGCGCCGAAGCTGCGGGCGATGGTCATGGTGCCGGCTTCGCCAGCAACGACTACCGGAACGGTGTAATGGTCAAACCAGTGCCCGCCGACGCTTGTGGTCTCGGACAGGGTGGAAAGGCGAACCGGCTCGGCCAGCAGGCCCTCCGCAACGACCCAGAGGTCTTTGGCGGGGTTCTGCGCCTGCGTCCCTGACGCGAGCGGCGTGGCGGCGCGGTCGGCAGTGACGGCCATCGCAAGGCCGGTGCCGGCGATGGCGATGGCTATGGCGGCGGCGATGCCTGCGCGCCGGATTCCGGTTGTCCAAACTCTCCTTGCCATGGTCTGTATCTCCTGTGAGGCGCAATCCCGCGCTCCCTTCTTCAGATGGTGCGGGATGCGGCCATGGCAATAGGCCGGAGCGACGGGTGGGAGTGCACGAATTTGTGAACCGTGCACATGCATGGATGTCTTGAAACGGTTACAAATGCCGTTCAGTGTTGAAAGGTGAAGGTGGCTTGTTGTTCGCCCGCCTTTTTTGAGTCTGGACCCAGACTCCCGCCCTCCTGAGCGGCCAGTGGATGCCCCCTCCGCTGGCCGCTTTTTTATCCCGTTGCGGAGCGGGGCGGGGTGCGCCGCCAGAGCCTCTGGGCAGGAGGCGATCGACGTGCTTTAGAGGGCTGCATGGCGCCAGGCGACGGCTTTTCTTTTCAATTTAGGGCGCGCGGGCTTGCCGGCGCGCGTGGCGCGCGCTGGCTGTTCGAAGGGCTCGACCTGGATTTGGCCCCTGGTGACTGCCTGGTGATCACCGGATCGAACGGTACGGGCAAGACCACGCTGCTGCGCATTCTGGCCGGCCTGCTTGCGGCAGAGGAAGGGCGGGTCGAGTGGCAGCCCGAACCGCCGGGGGAGATGGTTCGACTGCACTATCTGGGCCATCACAATTCCGTGAAGGGTGCGCTGACGGTCGGCGCCAATCTGGGGTTCTGGCGGCGGCTCGCCGGCGGCAGCGACGCGGCGGCGATGGCGCGGGCAACGGCGCTGTTCGGCCTGGACGACCTGCTGGACCTGCCCGCGCGTGTCCTTTCGGCCGGGCAAAAGCGGCGGCTGGCTTTGGCACGGCTGGTGGCGGTTCCGGCGCCGCTTTGGCTGCTGGACGAGCCGACAACCGCGTTGGATACGGCCTCGGGCGAGGCGTTTGCTGCCGCCGTCGCCGCCCATCGCGCCCAGGGCGGGATGGCGGTGATCGCCACGCACCGGGATTTGGGTTTCGAGGCCACCCACCGTCTTCGGATGGGGGTGACGGAATGAACGGCTTTTGGGCCATCCTCGCGCGCGACCTGCACCTCGCGCGGGCGGAAAGCGGCGGTGCGCTGCTGGCCGTGCAATTTTTCGCGCTGGGCGTGCTGTTGTTTCCTTTGGGATTGGGGCCGGAGCCGGGGATGCTGTCGCGGCTCGGCGGCGGCTTGCTAGCGGTCATGGCCTTGCTTGCCACCTTGCTGGCGTTGGACCGGCTGTTTCAGCAGGATCACGAGGACGGCACGCTCGACCTGCTGCGCACCTCGCCGGCGCCGCTTTGGACCGTCGCCCTGGGCAAGGCGCTGGCGCATTGGCTGCTGACCGGCGGCCCGATCATCCTGGTGGCGCCGCTGTTGGGGATTGTCCTGCAGATGAGTTGGCCGGCGATTGGCGGCCTTCTGGCAGCCTTGGCGCTGGGCACGCCCACCCTCAGCCTGGTGGGCGCGATCGGGGCTTCGGCGACCATCGGCGCGCGCCGCAGCGGGGTATTGCTGGCCTTGTTGGTGCTGCCGCTTTATATCCCGGTGCTGATTTTCATGTCCGGAACGGTCACTGCGGCGGAAACGGGACTGGCATTCGGCGCGCATGTCTCCATTTTAGGGGCACTCTTGTTGCTGTCGCTGGTGTTGGCCCCCTGGGCGGCGGCGGTGGCTCTCCGGCAGATCGGCGAGTGAAGGTAAACTGGTGACGGCGTCGACTCCTTCCAGCGAGCAACCGGCGGTTCGCGGCTCTGCCCTGCACCGCTTTGCCAACCCGGCGCGGTTTTTGCGCCTGTCGCGGGCGGTGCAGCCCTGGCTGCTGGCGATCACGCTGCCCTGCCTGATTGCAGGCCTGTATTTCAGCCTGGTCAAATCCCCGATCGACTATCAGCAGAAAGACACCGTGCGCATTATGTATGTGCATGTGCCGGCCGCCTGGATGGCGATGTTCGGCTATTCCACCCTGGCCATTGCCAGCGCCATCGGCCTGATCTGGAAACACCCGCTGGCCGATTTGGCGGGCAAGGCGGCAGCGCCCATCGGGGCCGGATTCACGGTGATCGCGCTCGCCACCGGCTCGCTCTGGGGCAAGCCGACCTGGGGCACCTGGTGGGTGTGGGATGCGCGGCTGACTTCGGTCGTGGTGCTGTTATTCCTCTATCTCGGCTATATGGCGCTTTGGAATGCGTTCGAGCAGCCGCAGCGCGCGGCCAAGGCGGCGGCGGTGCTGGCGCTGGTGGGCGCGGTTAACCTGCCGATCATCAAATTCTCGGTTGATTGGTGGAACACGCTGCACCAGCCGGCCAGTATCAGCCGGATCGGCACGCCCGCCATCGATCCGGCCATGCTGACGCCCTTGTTGCTGATGGCGGTGGCCTATCTGGGCCTGTTCCTGCTGCTGCTGCTGGTGCGCATGCGCGTCGAGCTGGCGGAGCGGCGGGTAATGGCATTGCAATTGGCCCGCTCACGCGCGGGGGAGGGACGATAAGGCCATGGCAGAGTTCTTCGCAATGGGCGGGTATGCCGTCTATATCTGGCCGGCCTACGGCGTCGCCGCTGGCGTTATCGTTGGCCTGTTTGTCTGGTCCTGGCGCGGCCTGGCGAAGGCGGAACGGGCCGAAGCTGCGCTTGGCAAGCGGGAACGCCGGCGTGCCCCAAAAGTGGAGCGGACATGAAACCGAAGCATCGCCGTCTCTATGTGGTCGTCCTGGCGCTTCTGGCCCTGGGCACGGCGGCCGCACTGGTGCTGAACGCGTTTGAGGACAATCTCGTCTTCTTCTACAGTCCATCCGACCTGGAGACCAAGCCGGTCGCCGTCGGCCAGGCCATCCGCGTCGGCGGGCTGGTGGAGGAGGGGTCGGTGGAGAAAAAGGGCGTCGATGTCCGCTTCCGCATCACCGACGGCGCCCGCACCGTGGCGGTCGCCTATACCGGCGTGCTGCCGGACCTGTTCCGGGAAGGGCAGGGGATTGTATCCTCTGGCCGTATGGCGCCCGACGGCACCTTCCAGGCCGAAGAGGTATTGGCGAAGCACGACGAGAACTATATGCCGCCGGAGGTAGCCGATGCGTTGAAGGCGGCCGGCGAGTGGAAGCCGCAAGCCACGCAATAACGAAAGGGCGACGACGCCATGACGGTAGAAACCGGCCATTTTGCCCTGATCGTTGCCCTGATCCTGGCAACGCTGCAATCGACGGTGCCGCTATGGGCCGCCAACCGTGGCAATGAGGAGTTGATGCGGTTGGCCCGGCACACCGCCTGGGGCCAGTTGATCTGCGTGACCCTGGCCTTTTGCGCGCTGATGTACGCCTTTGCCCGGTCGGATTTTTCGGTCGCGATCGTGGCACTGAACAGCCACTCCGCCAAGCCGTTCCTGTACAAGCTGGCGGCGACATGGGGCAATCACGAGGGCTCGCTGCTGCTGTGGATTCTGATCCTGGTGCTGTTCGGCGCGCTGGTCGCGACCTTCGGCCGTGGCATGCCGGAGCCGATGCGCGCCCGCGTGCTGGCGGTACAGGGTTTTGTGGCGGTGGGCTTCCTGCTGTTCACGCTGCTGACCTCCAACCCGTTCGACCGGCTGATGCAGTTGCCCAGCGACGGCAACAGCCTGAACCCGCTGTTGCAGGACCCCGGCCTGGTGTTCCATCCGCCGCTGCTCTATTTCGGCTATGTCGGCATGTCGACGGCGTTTTCGTTCGCCGTGGCAGCCTTGATCGAGGGGCGGGTGACGCCGGACTGGGCCCGCTGGGCCCGGCCCTGGGTGCTGATCGCCTGGGCCGGCCTGACGCTTGGCATCGCGCTTGGTTCCTGGTGGGCTTACTACGAACTGGGCTGGGGCGGCTTCTGGTTCTGGGATCCGGTGGAGAATGCCAGCTTCATGCCCTGGCTCGCGGCGACCGCATTGCTGCATTGCATCAATGTCGTAGCCAAGCGCGATGCCTTCAAGACCTGGACCATCCTGCTGGCGATTCTGGGCTTTTCGCTCAGCCTGCTCGGCACCTTCATCGTGCGCTCCGGCCTGCTGACCAGCGTGCATGCCTTTGCCACCGATCCGGAGCGCGGCGTGTTCATTCTGCTGTTGCTGGGGATTGCCGTGGGCGGTGCCTTCCTGCTGTTCGCCATCCGCGCGCCCGCCATGGAGGGCGGCAGCGGCTTTGGCCCGGTCAGCAGGGAGGGCGCATTGTTGCTGAACAATTTGCTGTTCGCCACCGCGACCGCGACGGTGCTGCTCGGCACCATGTATCCGATGGTGCTGGAGGCGATCACCGGCGAGAAGGTCTCCGTCGGCCCGCCCTATTTCAACGCTACCTTCGTGCCGCTGATGCTGCCCATGCTGGCGATCATGGCGGTCGGCCCGATGTTGGCCTGGCGGCGTGGCGAGGTGGGCCGGGCGCTGAAGGACCTGTGGCTGGCCGGGATCGCCGCCGCGGCGGTGGTTGCGGTTTCGCTTTGGATCGGCGGGGCTGGGGTGGCCGGTGTCATTGGCATGGGCGTCGCTGCCTGGCTCGCGGTCGGCAGCGTCGTTGCCTGGGCGCGCCGCTGGTGGGGCCGCGGAGCGCTGCGCCGCCTGGCGGGCTTGCCGGTGGAGGTGCATGGCATGGCGCTGGCCCATTTCTCCGTCGCGATCGTCGTGGCCGGCATCACCGCCACCAGTGTCTGGCAGAGCGAGGCGGTGCGGCTGATGAAGACCGGCGACAGTGTGGACATGGCCGGCTACACCTGGACGCTGGACCGGGTCTACGACACGCTGGGCCCGAACTATTCCGCCGTCCGTGGCGAGATTTCGATTCGCAATGGCGACGGCGAGAGGATTGCCACGCTGTTCCCCGAGCGCCGCTTCTACCCGGACTCCCAGCAGAACACCACCGAGGCCGCGATCCACACCAACTGGATGGCAGACCTATACGGCGTGCTGGGGGAGGGCAGCGCACAGGAGGGCTGGGCCATCCGTCTCTACCACAACCCGTTGGTGCCCTGGATGTGGATCGGCTCCGGCCTGATGGCGCTGGGGGGGCTGATATCCGCCGGCGGTAAAATCCGCGTGCGGCGCAGTCAGCGCCGGGCCGCCGGCACGGCGGAGGCGGCGGCCTAGGCTCATGGCAAAGCGTCTCGTCTATCTGTTGCCGCTGCTGGTGTTTGCAGGCCTGGCGGTCTATCTCTGGCAGGGCCTGGGCAAGGATCCGGGCAAGCTGCCATCCGCGCTGATCGACAAGCCAGCGCCCGCGTTCGACCTGCCGCCGCTGGAGGGGCGCATGCCGTCGGACCCGCTTGCCACCCGCCATCTGGCGACCGGCAAGCCGCAACTGGTGAATTTCTTCGCCTCCTGGTGCGGGCCCTGCCAGGTGGAGCACCCGATCCTCAACGCCCTGGCGCGCGAGCACAACGTCATCGTCCAGGGCATCAACTACAAGGACCGTCCGGAGCAGGCCCGCGCCTTTCTCCGCCGTCTGGGCGATACCTATGACCGGATCGGCGAGGACAAGGACGGCCGCGTCGCCATCGATTTCGGCGTCTATGGCATTCCCGAGACCTTTGTGATCGACGGCCAGGGCCGGGTGCGCTATCGCCATCCGGGCCCGCTCGACCCGCCGACCGCCGAGAAAGTGCTGGCCCTGCTGGAGGCGCTGCAATGAGGCTGCTGCTGTTGTGTGCGCTAGCCCTGCTGCTGGCCCTGCCGGCGGCGCACGCGATCTCCCCCTCGGAGATGCTGGACGATCCGGCCCTGGAGCACCGCGCCCGCGAGTTGGGCAAGGATCTGCGCTGCCCGAAATGCCAGAACCAGTCGCTGGACGATTCGGAGGCCGGTATCGCCCGCGACCTGCGCCGCATCGTGCGCGAACGGCTGGTGGCCGGCGATACGGACCAGGAGGTCAAAGCTTATCTGGTGGCCCGCTATGGCGAGTTCGTGCTGCTGGAGCCGCCAATGCGGAAGACCACATGGATTCTCTGGTTCGGCCCGGCGGCGATCGCCCTGATCGGCGCCATCGTCGTCTGGCGCATCGCCCGGCGCGGGCGCCGGCAATTGGCGGAAGGGCCGGACGACCCTTTTGACGATGACGATGACGATGACGATGACACGGGGCCGGTGAGGCGATGATGCTTTCGGGAATCGGGCTGGCGCTGATCGCTTTGGCGGTCGCGGGTTGGATCGCCTATGCGCTGCGCAAGGCCGGCATGGCGGTGGCGCTTGCGGGCGGTTTTGCCGTCCCGGTGGCGGCGATTGCCGTCTATGCCGCGGTGGGCTCGCCGGACCTGCCGGACCGGCCCTTGGCCCAGCGGCAGGCGAGCGACCCGCAACTGGCGCACGGCCAGGAACAGGCGGATTTCCGCCGCATGGTCTCCGACCTCGCCGACCGGCTCCAGGAAGAGCCCGCGAATCTGGAAGGCTGGACCATGCTGGCCCGCTCCTACCGCGTGCTGGGGGAGTGGGGGGCGGCGGCCAGCGCCTGGGCGCGGGTGCTGGAGCTGAAGGGCGCCGACGCGACCGCCATGGACTGGGCGGAACTCTCGGACCTGCGCATTGCCGCGGCGCGCGGCCTGGTCGATGCCCGCGCGCTGGAGGCAGCGGAGCGTTCGCTCGCGCTTGACCCCACCGTTGCCAAGTCCCGCCATTTCGTGGCGCTGGCACTGGCGCAACGCGGCCGGTTCGAGGAGGCGATGACCCGCTGGCGCGCCCTGTTGGCCGATGCGCCGGCGGATGCCGGTTGGCGCGAGCCGGTGGCAGCCCAATTGGCCGAGGTCGAAGACCTGCTGGCCGAGCGCGAGGGCCGCCCGCCGCCATCGGCCTCCGCCCCGCCGCCGCTGCTGGCAGCGCCGTCTGCCGATGCCGGGTCCATCGCCCGGCCGGAACGCGGGCCGTCCGCCGCCGACGTCGCCGCCGCGCGCGAGATGAGCGGCGAGGACAGGGCGGCCTTCATCGAGAGCATGGTCGAGCGGCTGGCCGGCCGTCTGGAGGAGAACCCCGACGACCCTGCCGGCTGGCTTCGCCTCGGCCGGGCCTATGGCGTGCTGGGCCGGAACGAGGGCGCCGCCGCCGCGCTCGACAAGGCCGAGGCCCTGGCCACGGCACGGCTGCAATCCGGCAGCGGCGACGCGGCGGAGATGCTGGAGATCCTAACCGGCATACAGGCGCTGCGGGGACGGTAGCCGGGGACGGTAGCCACGGCCCCACGGCCCCACGGCCGCGGCCGCGCGAAAAAAAAGGCCCCGGTGCGTGTCGCACAGGGGCCTTTGTTTTCGTCCGGCAAGCGATTATTCCGCCGCCGCCTGGGTCTTCCACTCGCCGAGCACGGGCTTCGGCAGGCCCAGCGTCTCGCGCAGGGTCGTGCCCGGATACTCCTTGCGGTAGATGCCGCGCTTCTGCAGTTCGGGCACCACGAACTTGACAAAATCCTCGAACGAGCCCGGCAGCCAAGTCGGGCCGACGACGAAGCCGTCGCAGCCATAGCTGGAGAAATATTCCTCCATCATGTCGGCGATGTCCTTGCCGGTGCCGACCCAGGGGTCGTCCATGCGGCCGCGGCCCGTCACCCGCATGAAGTCGCGCGGCGTCGGGTTCTTGATCCCCTCGGTCTTTACCACGCGGTCGCGCATGGCCTGCATGCCGCTGATGCCTTCCAGTTCTTCGTCGGTGAAGGGCTCGTCCAGGCCTTTTTTGGCAAAGTCGTAGTTCAGCGCCTCCGACAGCAGGGAGAGCTGGTCGACCTCGTTCGGCAGGGTCTTGTAGAACGCAGCCTTGTCCTCCGCCTCCGCCCGGGTTTCGGCAACCATGGGGTAGAACAGGTTGCAGATTTTCATGTGGTCCGGATTGCGGCCCTGGGCGGCGCAATTTTCCTTTATCGACTTGTACTGCTGCTTCGCCAGGTCGAGGGTATGCCAGGCCGTGAAGATCACATCGCCCCAGCGCGAGCCGAACTGCATGCCACGGCCGGACGAGCCGGCCTGGATCAGCACCGGGTTGCCTTGCGGCGAGCGCGGCACGGTGAAGGGGCCGCGGCTTTGGTAGTATTTGCCCTTGTAATCCAAGCGGCGAATCTTGTCTGGGTCGGCGAACTTCATGTTCACCTTGTCGTAGAGCACCGCGTCGTCGTCCCATGAATCCCAGTGCCCGCGCACGATCTCCAGGAACTCGTCGGCGCGGTCATAGCGGTAGTCGTGGTCCAGGCCCTTGTCCCAGCCCCAGTTGCGCGCCTCGTTATCGTTGACGCTGGTCACCACGTTCCAGGCGGCGCGGCCATGGGTCATCAGGTCGACCGTCTGGAACAGGCGCGCGACGTGGAATGGGTTGTAGTAGGTGGTGGACATGGTCGCGCCCAGGCCCAGATGCTTGGTCGCCAGCGCCATCACGGTCATGCAGGTGACCGGGTCCATCTTCACGCAGCGAATGCCATGCTCCACCGTGTGCGCATGGTCGCCCATGTACATGTCCGGCATGGCGAGGCGGTCATCGAAGAAGCCCATGTCGAACTTGCCCTCTTCGAGGACACGCCCGATATGCTGGTAATATTCGGGCGAATAGCTGTTGGTCCAGCCGTCGGGGTGCCGCCAGGCGGCCGGGATGGTGGTGCAGTTTTGGGCCTGAAGGAAGGCCACCAAGGAAATCTGGCGCATGGGTCGGTCGCGTCCTCGGATGAGTGGTCAGGGGTGTGAGAGGTCAGGAGCGTTATCCGAAAGTCTAACCTTTAAAGCGCGAGCCTGCAAAGGGCGGAGCGGTGCGGCAGTCTCTGCCACGACGCCGCGCGGGCTCGACTGCGGATTTTGCCGGAACCGGACCGGTCTTGGATCATGCACGAAACGAGGTTTTGGCCGGAGCTTTCCACGAGGTCTTTTTGACCCGATGCAATAAGAGCCCGCCGGGCAGGGATGTGTCAAAGCCAATATGCGGAGGAATGCGTTGATCCGGGGCGCGGGATTCTTCTGATTGATCGTGCTGTTGCGTGTATCATGGCGTGTCGTTTTTGTATTGCGTATGAAATTGATTTGCGAAGAATTGGAAAAGAAGAACGGCGCGGTTTCGGTCCGGATCCGATGGCCGGCCAGAACGCGCACTTTCGCCTGCACCGCTTCGCGGGCGCCGCGGATCGCGCTATGGTGAGCGGCCTTGGATACCGCCAACCGGGAACCCCGCCCATGTCTGACCTTCAGCGCCAGACCCGCTACGCCTATTCCGCCATCGACACCCGCAAGCCCTATGAGTGGCCGAACGGCACGCGGCTGGCGGTCTATATCGCCAACAATGTCGAGGTGTTCCGCTATGGCGAGGGCAAGGGGGCCGCCATCGCGCCGCCAGACCAGGCAGTCAGCGACAGCGTCTATTCCTGGCGCGACTATGGCAACCGGGTCGGATTCTGGACCTTGATGGACGCGCTGGACAAATACGACCTGCCGGCGGAGGTCCAGCTCAACACCGCGATCTATGAGGAATGCCCCGGCATTGCCGAGCGCCACCGCGCGCGCGGCGACGAGTTCCTGGGCCACGGGCACACCAATTCCGACGAACAGGGCAAGTTGTCGGAGGACGAGGAGCGCGCCTTCATCCGCTCGTGCACGGCGATTCTGGAGAAGAACGAGGGCCAGCGGCCGACCGGGTGGATGAGCCCCTGGCTTTCCAACTCGCCCGTGACGCTCGATCTGTTGCAGGAGGAGGGCTACCTCTATCACATGGATTGGACCATGGACGACCAGCCGATTTGGATGGCGACCCGCGGCGGCAAGATCCTCTCCATGCCCTATCCGATCGAGTGCAACGACAACCGCGGCATTGTCTGGTTCCGTTACACGTCGGAAGAATTCGCCCAAATGCTGATCGACCAGTTCGACGAGATGCTGGAGCAATCGGCCAAATACCCGCTCGTCTGTCCGATCAGCCTGCACCCGTTCGTCGTGGGCCGGCCCTACCGCCTGCGGGCGCTGAAACGGGTGTTCGAGCATATCGACCGGCACCGCCACCTGATCTGGCTGACCCGTCCGGGAGAGATCGCCGAGCATATCGCCAGCCTGCCCGCGGGCATCGTGCCGGGGAGCTAGCGGTCCGATCGAAACGCTTGCTACGGCAAGTGTTTCGTGAATCGGCCCACTATTTCGATAATCCGGTCCAATAATCCGGTCCAATAAACAGGCGGTTCGATGCAGCCGACAGATGGGTACCATCTGCCGGCTGAATGGAACCACTGGCGCGGCGCTGGGCGCAGTCGATTTCTTCCGGCAGATCGGCTAAACTGCCAGCCTTTGTAACCCCAGCAGCCGGTTGCCGGAGCCGAGAGCCATTTCGACCCAACTGTCCCCGAAGGAGCAGGAACGCTTCCACAACCTGCTGAAGTTGGCGGCCGACAGCCCGTACGAGGGCGAGCGGACGGCGGCCCTGGCGGCGGCAGAGCGTCTGGTGGCCAAACATGGCATGACATTGGACGAGGCGGCGCGCGGCGACCCCGTCGAGCCGGAGCCGCAACCCTCGCCGGCGGAGAAGCGCTGGGACGCGGCCCAGCGCGAGGCCGCCCACCGTTTCCGCGAGGCGGAGGCCCGGCGCGCCGCTGACAAGCGGCAGTGGGAGCAGGCCTGGCAGGATGCCCGCGCCCGTGGCCTGGACGGGGAGCCGACGGAGCGTCCGCAACGCCCGCGCCCGGCGCCGAACGCCATGCGCAGCCGCCGCCGGCGCAACCCGGTGGACTTCGCGCGCACCCTGTTGACGGAAACCCGGCTATCCCTGCAGGACATTGCCGACATCACCGATCTGGACATTTACCAGGTGGCTGGGCTGAAATTGAAGTTGCGCAACGCCGAAGCGGCGTAAGCGCCCCGCTCTCTCCTCCCGAAGGGTGCCTCCCATGGCCGACTGGAACGACCTGACACGCCTCGCCGGCGAAATTGGCGAGAAGCTGAAAGCGCGCGGCGAGACCCTCGCCGTCTCCGAAACATCGTCCGGCGGCCTGATCTCCGCTGCCATGCTGAGCATTGGCGGTGCCAGCGCCTATATGCGCGGCGGCGCCGTGCCGTATTCGCAGTGGAGCCGCGGGGGCCTGCTGGGCATCAGCCAGGACGACATCAGGCAGATGGGCATCCGCTCGTCCTCCGAACCCTATGCCGCACTGCTGGCCAAGACCGTGCGGGAAAAGGTCGATACCGACTGGGGCCTGGCGGAGACGGGCGCCGCGGGCCCGACCGGCAACCGCTATGGCGATGCCGCCGGCCACACCTGCGTAGCCATTGCCGGCGCGGTCAGCGTTGCGCGCACGCTGGAGACCGCCAGCGATGATCGTGAGGCCAACATGTTCGCCTTTGCCGTCGAGGCGATGACCCTGCTGAACGAGGCGCTGGAAACGCCCTGACGCCCGGCTGCGGGCGGGCTCAGTGAATGTTGACGCCCGCCTGGCTGCGGGCGGGCTCAGTGAATGTTGACGCCCGCCTGGCTGCGGGCGGGCTCAGTGAATGTTGACGCCCG
>Ga0206129_10003210_pt1 | contig 19189 bp, 14 predicted proteins | sample Helgoland_Spring_8_FD_148616 | JGI IMG/M metagenome (GOLD analysis project Ga0206129, IMG submission 148616) | Pelagic subsurface seawater microbial communities from Kabeltonne, Helgoland, North Sea - Helgoland_Spring_Bloom_20160502_2 | ecosystem: Environmental > Aquatic > Marine > Epipelagic ...
CAAACTGGAAGATTTTCACGAGGATATTCTTGGTAAAGCTATGCGGGGGCTTAGCGTTGGTAAGAATGGAATGGCCGAACGCTTGGGTGTTGCAAAATCACTAGTCGAAAACATCCTAAGTGGTGAGGTAGACCGCGAACTCATACATGCAATGTCTTCTCTATTAAACTTGGACAGCCGAAAGCTTTTAATCGCGGCAGCTAAAGAATGGGCCCCTGCCCTTGTAGAACTAAAGTCGTTATACCAGTTCAACCTTCCATTTGGTGAAATGCTAGTGAACGCCTATGTGGTTTGGTGCGAAAAGGTTAAAAAAGCTTGGGTTTTTGATACTGGGCCTTTGGCTGAGCCAGTCTTGGGATTTCTTGAATATAACAACTTACAAGTTGATGCTATATTTCTTACTCACACCCACAGGGATCATATTGCTTGCTTAGATCGACTGCTTCAAAAAACAGGTACCCCTGCAGTATTTGTCCATGAGTCGGAATTACTGGAAGGGTGCAATCCGATAACTGAGGGGTTTAAATATAATTGCGGATCACTTTCTCTAAAGGCACTGCACACTCATGGTCATTCAGTAGGAGGTATGACCTACCTCGTGGATGGACTGGAAAGAAAAATCGCAGTTGTTGGAGATGCAATTTTTGCAGGTTCCATGGGTGGGGGTATGGTATCCTACGCTAATGCTTTACAGACCAATCGAAAAAAAATCATGACCTTACAGGAAGACACTGTGCTTTGCCCCGGTCATGGGCCCCTGACCACGGTGAAGGAAGAAAAACAATATAATCCGTTTTTCCCCGAGTTCTAATCCTACCTTGACTGCAAGCGAAAGTCACTGAGGCCAGAAATTCGGCAAAGGTCGACCACCTCGGTTACAAATTTAAGCGGAACATCTTCGTCTGCTGCTATTAATACTTTTGTTTCCGGCGATATTCTTGATACTTCAGTCATCACTTTTTGAATTTCTGTTTTGGTGGATGACATACCGTTTAGCTCGAAACTGCCTTCTCGATCAATACTTATAGCTAGCTGACCATCCAGTAAATTAGATCCGGCTGTTTTAATCTCAGGTAATTGCACATTGAGTGCCCGCAAGTCCTGAAATTGCATTGTAACTAAAAAAAATATGATCAAAACCATGAGCACATCCACTAATGGAATGATATCAATTTTAGCTTTGCTTCGGCTTTGCCTCATTTTAAAAATCTCTAACTTTCTGTTTTCTCGCATCGTTAATCCTCGAGGTCACCCATTGTAAGGATGTCACTCTTTTATCAATTACACGACCGAGATAAGCATGTCCTATTAGCGTGGGTATAGCAATGGCGAGACCTAAAATAGTGGTAAGGAGAGCAAGCCCTATACCTTCCGCAAGAACATCTTTGCCTTGTGCGATATCGGGGATAGAGGAAAAAACCTGAACCAAGCCAGTCACGGTACCTAGCAATCCAATCAGCGGAGCACCGGCAATTACGACCTCAAGGATAAATAATCCTCTCTCCATAGAAGAAATTTCGAGGTCTGTATAGGCTTTTAAAGATTCAGGCGATGGGTTTTCGTTCAAAGCAACCCATACGATTCTTTCCGAAGCTGAGTTTTGCTTCCATTTCTTATTGGGGAAGTCACCCGTCTTTAACGCTTTTTCAACTTTTCGCGGAAAGGTTTTACTCCTGCGTAAAGACAAAATTCTTTCCGTTAGAACAAAGACTGCAAAAAATAGGCAAATCCCAAGTGGGTAAATAAAGACACCGGCATCATAAATGGTCAGTGGTAACCTCAGGGACAGGAAGAGTTCTTCGATATGCCTTGGTGGAACTGATTCAGATAAGAGAAGCAAATTTATATTGGAAATAGCATGAAGGCCAGTTTCGTCAGCATTTTTGAAATCTACTTTCCCAACGGTATCGTACAGCGAAAATTTAAAGCTATCCACCTCAAACAACCCGGCCAGTTCATAAGTTGGAATTTGACTGGCAACCAATTCATTCACCGACTCTTTAGGTAAGGATGTTACAGTAAACCCTTCAAGCTCAAGTGCTTCTAAGAAACTCTCCGGAACAATGCGGGATACTTGGTCTTCGGGGATACAGCTGGAAAGAAATCCGAGGGCAAGCAACCCAAGTAAAGCCAGTACCTTACTGCTTACAGGGTACAAAATGATTACCTGTAAAAAAGATTACCAGCGACTTCCTCGACAGAAGAACTTGTACTAACTAATTCCTCTAAAGGATCCCATGCACCGTTAATAAGCGAATTCCTGGCATCTTCTCGTATGTCGATTGGCAGAATTAAGTCACCAGCCACCACATTCAAATCCAATATATCAATTTTAATTTCGATTTTTGGGTCCACTTCGACGAGTCTGATAATTTTCTCACGATTCTCCACCGTCATAGACACGCAGGGCATTCCAAGATTGATCGAATTTCCGAAAAATATTTCAGCGAAATTCCCGGCAATTACTCCACGAAAACCGGCACGGTAAAGAGATTGCGGAGCATGCTCCCTTGAGCTGCCGCATCCAAAGTTCGATCCAGCAATGAGAATAGATGCATCCCTGAAGGCAGGGTCATTTAATACATGCTGTTTTTGATTACCCTCTTGGTCGAATTTCACATCGTGAAACAGGTATTCTCCCAAACCATCAAAAGTTACGCATTTCATGAACCGTGCCGGAATAATGCGGTCCGTGTCAATATCATCCCCAGGAACATGAATGCCTCGACCCTCTATACTTGTAATTTTTGCAAGTGCCATAATAAAAACAATTAAGAATTAAATACCAATCTGGAGTCCGATATCTCTCCTGATATCGCTGCAGCGGCCACCATGGTTGGACTCATGAGCATGGTGCGACCTGTTGGGCTACCCTGCCGGCCTTTGAAATTTCGGTTACTGGAGCTTGCACACAATTGATCGCCAATCAATTTATCTGGATTCATCGCCAGACACATGGAGCAACCAGCATTTCTCCATTCAAATCCAGCTTCTGTAAAAACTTCGTCCAATCCTTTTTCCTGAGCAAGCTTACTTACAATTTGAGACCCAGGCACTACGATTGCTTTTATACCCTCCTTGACGCGATGTCCTTTGATAAGCGAAGCAACTTCCTCCAAGTCGGAAAGCCTGCCGTTTGTGCATGAACCGATAAATGCAACATCAATGGGGGTGCCTTTGATCGGTTGCCCTCCAACCAGCTTCATATATTCAAGGGCTTCCTCAATACTTTCCTTTTCTGCCGAGCTTACACCATCAGGAGATGGAATCGATTCATCAATCGATATAGCCTGAGAAGGGTTTATCCCCCAAGTAACAGTAGGCGATATTTCTGATGCGTCGATCAGTACAATATCATCATATTTACAATCCTGGTCAGATGAAAAGCTTTTCCATTGATCAACCGCAAGGTCCCACTGCTGACCCGTCGGTGCATAGGGCCTGCCTTTTAGGTATTCAAATGTTTTTTGATCCGGGTTCACATAACCAACGCGGGCACCGCCTTCAATCGACATATTGCAGGCAGTCATCCTCTCTTCCATCGAGAATTCATCAAATACATTACCCGCATATTCATAAGCAAAACCTGTGCCTCCGTTTACGCCAAGTGTCCGTATGATATGTAAAATTACATCTTTGGCATACACGCCGGGTGCGAGTTTTCCATTTACCTCAATCCTCCTAACCTTCAAGGGATTTAAGGCCATTGTCTGAGTCGCGAGTAAGTCACGAACCTGACTAGTTCCTACACCAAACGCAATTGCCCCAAAAGCGCCATGCGTCGAAGTATGAGAGTCTCCGCAGGCGATGGTCATCCCGGGTTGAGTTAGTCCTTGCTCTGGACCGACAACATGGACAATCCCCTGATTCCCTGAGCTTACATCAAAAAAGGTAACACCGGTATCTTCACAATTCTTCCGTAATTCCTTAATCATTGCGTCTGCTAGTGCATCAGAGTAGGGCTCGCTTGCCTCATTGGTGGGAACAATGTGATCCACCGTCGCGAAAGTTCTTTCTGGATAACGAACAGGGAGACCTTTTTCACGTAACATACCAAAAGCCTGAGGGCTTGTAACTTCGTGAATAAGGTGGCGACCGACGAACAACTGAGTCTGACCATTGGCGAGTTTACCAACAGCGTGTGCATCCCAAACTTTTTGAAAAAGATTTTTAGAAGTCATTTTGATGTCAAAAAATAGAGCACAGATACAGTATCTGCAAGACCAATGCCCATGAAACCTACATTACAAACTCGGATATTGGTAAGTTCGTTTTAGACGAAGGTCGCTCGAAGACAACTTTTCCTTTAAGCCTTTTTCCTTGCGGGACCTTTCACTGAAAAACTTATTAAATGCCTTCGTGTTTCTTTGCTGCAGCTGTAATACCCGCGCTACCTGATTATTCAATTCTTCATTTAGCTGGTAATCAACCTCCAAGTTTTTTTTGGCAGAAACTAAGAAATTGAGCGAATCATCCTTTTTTTCCAGGATCTCTTCTATCGTATCTAAATGTTTGGCGGCAATCGCTTGAGTCTCAGCATGCAATAATGATTCATATGCTTCGACAGCAAGAGAGAATTCACTGAAAGAATCGGCTTTCAAATGAGGTGACCCCACAAGTTAAGCCTGAAGAGAAATCGAACCTGAGCCTTGATCGGTGGATTGTGAACCTTCAGGGTTTTGGGCAAGCATTTCAGCCCACGCATCGCGAAGCTCATCCATTACCTTATCTGCTTCCTCAATCGGAACCACTTTCTTTTGAAGATTTGCCTGCTGGAGTTGGTGCAGGACATAATCATACAAACGATAAAGGGTACCAGGCAATTCACCCGGAACAGACATATCAAGAGAGGATTGCAGTTCAGTTACAATATTTTGGGCTTTGATCAGGTTGTTATTGATAAGCTCATTTTTCTTGGTCAATTCTTCCTCATCAAACCCACGTTTTGCGGTTGCTGAAAACTTGAGGTAACCGTCAAATAGCATCAGTACCAACTTGCCTGGAGAGGCGGTTTTTACAGACTGAGCCTTATATGATTTCGCTATTTTGTCGTACTGCACGGCTAAAGTTGGGTAGAATTAAAGGTCTTTTGTATCGATCAACTTTTCGGCAAGAGCATCTAGAGCCTCATCGTTAAGCCAATTGGGGTCATCAAGTAAGGCTTGGGCTCTCGCAATGGCATCGGGCCGAATATCGGGCGATGATGCCTCCGCCCTCTTCGCAACCGCACCCATGTCGGTTAGGGAAACATGATCTTGGCTGACAACTTTTGGATGACTGGAAGGCAGATTATGATCTCGAGCAGGACTGCCAGAAATATCATTTCTAGGCAACCTTGGCTGCGAGTGGTCATATCCTTGAATCGAATCCATAAAGTAAATCTAAGCTAAAAATGTGCCAGAATGCTTATAAAGGCAACAAAATAAGGTTATCTCATGGGGAGTGTAGAGAATACAGTGGATGCAATATATTTGGTGAAGGACCGTGGAGAATGAACGACGCTTCCGCTGGTTTTCTGTGAGAGTGCCCGCACTTGTGCTTTTTCTTGAAAAATTGAAGCTCCCACAATTACATTTGCATGCCCGGTATCGAATGTCTCATCAATGGCCCAATGGAATTCACCAGATTTTATATCCACAAGTTTAGCTCTTACAGATAGTGACATAGGTTTGTAGGGTTTGTAGGAACTAAGGTCGATAAACAGGATGGCGTTGGCCATGGTGTTTGCTTCGACTGCCTTAAGAAAGCCTTCCGGCAAGGTAGAAGAAGAGGACATCCTCCCTTCACCATAGGCACGCTTTAGAAAAGATGGTTGTATGCGTACGGTTTCAAAGATTCTTTCCTGTGAAAGTTCTTGGTTGAATATATCATCTGCAAAAGAGAGAAGGGTAGAATCTGGATCGGGGTAATAGCATGGCATCACGGCTACCCGATTGATGTAGGCAGGGAGTCTCTCGATAGGATACAGGTTTTGAGGCACAAAAGGTTCTGCTCGAGCAACTACTTTTTCTTCTTCAAATTTCCTGCAGGATGTAGCCATTAATATAATTGTGAGGAAAAGGGTAAAAATTTTCATCTCTATTACTTTTTATTATTATTATTGAAGGTATTTTGAAGTGTCTGCATCTGGGTATTTGTTTTAGACTGCATCTCCTCCATACGCATGAAACCTTCCCTTAAAGTCTCTTCACGTTGCTCTAGGTAAGTTTCCAGATCTTCAATTCGATCATCTATCCTGTTGTTCTGGCTCTTGATACTCTCAATATGGGTGGTGTAAGCTCCTTTATAACCAGAATCTCCGTCACCCGTTAAAAAAGAAGTTATAAAATCATCAATTGCATAACTCAAACCTTGGTAGTCACGCTCACTGCTTGTATTGAGGTCAAAAGCTGCCGCAGTTGGAACTTCAGCAAAAAGTGCCTGCACCTTTTCGGGTTGTTCCTCCAAGGCTTGTAATAGCATTGCAGAATTTTCAACTTTTATGTTATCCGAACCGATACCAAAATCTAAACCAAGATTGGAAAAGCGGAAAGAGCTGTAAGAAGGACTACTATCCTCCCAATCAGTACCATTCCATTCATAAAAAGCCGCTTCACCACTACCATTGTCATCGAGAACTTTAATCATGTAGCCTTCATCTGTGGCATCCAGATTTAACTGGGTAGAAATGGCATTTATCTCAGTATTTACTGAGTCATTTGCATTAATAATGAGATCAGATCCATCGGTAGTGGTAGCACTTTCAGAGTGGGCAGTGGAGCTGCCGAATGCAAGCTTCCGGAGTTTCCCGCTCAAGCTACTGATCTCCATATTACTGGAAAACCTACCTGCGGTAACATTACCTCCATCATTAGTAATGGATACCAAGCTCTCAATATAATCTTGGGCGTCATTAAATTCTTCAATAAATTTGTCGATTGCCGCCTTTGCCTCCCCTGTATCTTTAGATACAACAAAACGAGCACTCCCACCGATAGACACATTGGCTACATCAAATGAAATCCCTTCATATCCATGCTCATCTTGAGAGAATTCAGTTTCCGTACTGTATATTCGACCTCCTCCATTGACTTGAACCACAGAATTTTCCCCTAACTCCTCCTCAAATGAACGGGCGACACCAAGAATGACTTGCTTCCATTGAGGGCTCTGGGAAGAAGGACGATCCAAGGGTGCATCAATATGTGCCTGCCAGTAAGTTACCTCAGTCCCGTCAGTAACTTCTACATAATCTCCCTTAACGTAATTAGTGCTGGCATCATAAGCTGAGTCAATTGAACTTGGCGCCGCAATTCCCATCAAGCTTAGGATATTTCCTGCCCCTACATTCGCAGAAGAAATCGTATCCCAGTTCGGGGATTCATGCAGAACCATCCCCACAGACCCTGTCTTTTTGTTTTTAAGAACAAAGCGATCACTGACGGGGTCATAATACATGTCGACATTGGCTTCTGAACGGTTAACTCGATCTATTAAATCAGATAATGTGTCGTTATTCACATCGTAATCAATACGAACGGCACCCTCGCCTTCCCCGATAAAAAAGTTTCCAAGCCCAGAAGTGAGTCCTGTAAATGAATCACTAAAGTTGGAACTTGCCAAAGACACTGTCATATTAAGGCTTCCCAGGGCATGACTGCTGGTTAGTTGCTCTTCCTGCACAACGGACCAATGCCCGCTTTCTTCGTCTGGTTCCGGTACATCATACCGTTGCCAAAACTCAGAGTCTGTAAACCTGCTTTTGTTTGCTTGCTCGGTAATACTCGCAGCGCCCATGGTTGCGGGATCTGCTACCAAATTCCAATCATTTTCACTGCCTGCAGTCCCTGGTTCATTACTTGTTAGGCTAACAGCCTCATAAACTTTACCACCATGCAGTATGTAATCTCCCGTACTCGCACTTCCCGTCCAACTATCATAAGAGAAGTTACTGTCATCAGGGAAGCCATTTTCTAAACCATCTCGATTACCGGCTTGATTATCCCCCAGATAAGAACCAACCGAGGCAATGTTTGCCCAAAGAGAAAAATCAGTGCTGGAAATTGTCGCCCCCGCTCCAGACTCATCATAACGAGTCATTCCCGGAGCAACCTCTTGCCAATAATTTGAATCAAAATCGTTCCTGCTGTTGGCATGGGCCACTTCAGTCCAATAAGTTGAATTTGATATGGAAAGATCTGCCTTTTCCCAAAAAGTATCGACTAAGTTTCCTCCACCAAGGTCAGCAAGGTCATTTATGCCTGCGGTAACATCATCCCATTCTGCGGCATTAAAGGCGGCAGCGGTAATATCTGTATTCGCCCGAAGAAACTGTCCGCCAGAAAGTATGATGTCACCTGATGTATAGTCACTGGTATCCGTAAAATCCTGTATATTATTCCATGCATCAGACTTAGGTAAGTAGTAATTACCCTCGACACCCGCTATTCCCTCTTGACCAAAGACCAAGCTTGTTGATTCCCCCCAACCACTTTCAGAATTATAAAGCGTCGTATCTGTTGCACCACCGTGCTCAGTCGCAGAGGTCTCACTTGCAAGTTCGTACGCCCTGCCCTGCAGAAAACCAACGGAAGGAATATCACCAGTCCATCCCTCAGAAGCAATCGCTGATGGATGCCCAGTTGCAGATGAGTAATTACTCCAGTCCACGCTGTCTGTGATATGTCGGTCTTGAGTAGAGCGGAAAAAAGAGCCATCACTGGCTTTAACGATATCACCAGCTTTGTAAGCATCTGCCGATGTAGTCCCCGCAGCATTTACAGTTTGATCGATACCATGACTTCCACTGTCAACACTACTAAATAAATCAATCTTGATGCTTTCAAGGTCTACCAGAAGCTCAAAGTTTGCATTTTCATTACTCACTCGATTGCCAATTGCAAGCTGTGACCCATCCCATTGGTCGTGAGCAATAGCAGCCGTTGCTTCATATAAAAACCCCTGGTGGTAAACCTTGTCACCCACTGCATATTCTTGTCCTGCATCATATTGGGCTTCCTTGGAGACCCTTTGGTATAATTTACCATTAAATTCTGCATAACTCCTTGAGTCCCCCGGAGAAACCAAGGAGTTTCTGTCAGTAGAATGTAACCAAGCTTTTGCACCATCACCAGTGTTAAAGATGGAAACCCCAGTACCGGACTGATTTACGGCATCAACAAGGTCTGTATTTCGACCTAAAAGACGCATCGCCTTAAGGAAGTTGGAAGTGTCAGTTGTAGAGCCCAAAACTGGTAATTTACTACCCTCACCAGGAAGCTTTTCTCCTGAATCGATAGTAATCTTATCGGACACAGAATCGTAGGACATGGTGACGGCAGTAGAGTCAGACTCAGGGTTTACCCCCTCGATATCTGTAACTTGAGCATTAATCTCATCCAGTAACTCCTGAAGGGTGGTATTTAAGTTGGTTATATGAAAAGTCCTGCCTTCGATCGTAAATGTACCGAGAGTAATTTCTGTCTGCAGCGGTAAGTCACTCAAGCTTTGGGTTGGATCGAGCCCTGACCCAAGTTTCTGGGAGGTTCGATTGGAGGATGAGAGTTCCGTCTTGGTGGCAAGAGATTCCACCAAAATTTCAAAGTCTCCGGTTATAGCTCCAGCATCTGCGTTCGCAGACAAACCACCACTGTCTCCCCTTGATGACACCTTACGAGCCCTGAATAAATCCTCATTCTGAAGGGACTTACTGGCCGTGTTTAGGGCATCCAGTTGACTCTTAAGCAGATCAAGATCGGAGAGTTTTTCTTCATTTTCCTGCTTCTCTGCCAGTAAACGCTTTTGTGGTATTCTTTCCAATTCGATCAATTGATCGACCACAGGTGCCCAGTCAAAGCCTGAGGCCAGCCCGGTAAGCTGTAGGTCAGATCCCATTACCTGCGAAAAGGTTGCGGGATACAACCACTGGTAGAAGTTTTGTTACTTGAATGGCGTTGAGATAAGGTCACGCCTGCGTAGAGCAATATTTATGCCATCAATCGAGCGTTACTGCCAGCATTTTAAAGTTAAGCGATTTCAGCATGCTTGCTCATTTCCGTAAGCAACCAATGACTTCCTTCCGAGAGTGCCCAAAAATACTCCTTATTTCTCTGTATGATAGCCCAGTTTTGGTTAGGCGAATCAATGTCTCGAATGGCACGGCGGTACTTAACAATTTCTCCTTTGGTTTTACCCTCAAAAAGAATGCCCCAAAGGTCCTTTCTTGAGTCAACAAGTTGGTTAATCTCAGTGGCATCCTTGACTAGTTGAGTAATGACCTTATTCTCAGTATAATTCATTCCTGCATATTTCTTTGGAAGTAATTCAGATTTAATTGCAGTTGATAGTGATCTCTGGAGGATTTCGGATACATACTTGCGACATGAATTAAAGACATCTCCCAAAGGTGTATCTGCTGTTTTTTGCTCAAGAAGTAGATCCAAACGGCTATCAAATGATTTATTACTGGAATCCCCTACCCAATGGAGTGCATCCTCTAAACTTAGGTAAGGGGCACCCTCCACCCTTACCCCAGTTCGAGCCAAGTTTCGATACTCTACTCCGCTTTGAGCACGAATAAACTCCTCAAAAGTCTTCAAGTACACAAAAAGCCGACCTTCCACAAGTACAGTTTCCTGTGTATTGCCGGGCAATTTATGACCCTGCAAGGTGTCAGCATAGTGGGCACCGCGGTCCGCGTATGCAGAATCATCGGTGTAATATCTGCCATCATCCCGAATGCACATATCCTGCCCCACAAATAAAACTTTTTTACAACCCAGCAACCTAGAGATATCCAGTACGCAGCCCGAAACTGTACCTTTCTCCATAATCTTTGACCCCAACGGCTTGCCTTGGAACTTTTTTAGCACATCCACGATGGGGTTAAAGGTACACCAGGAGAAAATTTTACCGGGAAACAGATTCACAATATCAGGGTAAGCACTGTAGGGGCATGCTAACCTAAGCCCCTTTACATCTACCCCGCCAAAACCTTCAAATGTGGGGGAATTGGGGTCGGCGGTTACCACCAAGTGCGGACGGATGCCATTGTTAACAAGTTTCCTTAGGGGGCTATTACTCGTAACGATTATGGCTTTATCCTGCACGGAGCGAAGAAAGGGAATAGATTCATCCAAGGAAGGACCGGCACCTACCAAAACAAAAGGAATCTCCTCAAAACCTGACCCAATTTCAGCCAAGTCGGGAGCAGATGCCATTCTGGGCAAATTAGTGAAGGTATTGCTTTGGATCTTGGGGGCTGTGCGAAGGTTTACCTCTATTAAAGGGCGGACGACAAGGTATTGGCGGATTAATTCGTTCCGCATCCTGTCATAATATTGTTCATCAACCGAATGCAGGGGGGAAAACATGACCATATTGACATCCTGAATTGCACTTAAGGCCGCATTTTGAATATCCTTAAAAAAGCCATCATCTAACTCTCCAACTCCCAAAATCAATCGGTCGCTGGCCAACAACTTAGAGCAATCAATTCTCGATAAAGTTTCCCTCAAAAAAGCTGGATCTTTTTCTGCGACCAGAAAAAGAGTCCCATTGGATGAATGGGTAAGAAAATACTCCAAGTGTGAGCCATCCCCAAAGCCAGAAATTGCGTAAAATGACTCCGGTGCAATCTCCAAGCCCTCAAACCATCGCTTTAGCAGGCTTTCACGGTCTCCCTTCCCGTAAGTTTGGAATGAGTGCTCGCCGCGTATCGTTTTCAACACTTGCTCACCAGACTTTTTTGCCTCGTAAAGGAAATCAATTGGATGAGCAGAACTGGAGGCGATTACACGCTGATACACTACAGGAAATCGTGCCCGGAGCACCATCTCATTTTCTGGGAGAAGTCGAACCGAACTCATCGAACTGCACCTTCTGTTATTTTAATTTTAAGAAAAGGTATAATTTCTTCTGCAAAAAAAAGGGTTCCTCGCCGGAAGGTGGAGCAAAAAAGATGGACAAGCTCATCTGACAGCAACGCAGGACTTCCTTGCTCAAAGCTATCCATTATACCTTCCAGTGATTTGGTCTGCTCACTGGAAATCTCCTCAAACTTCTCCTTCCATGGAGGTTGATATGTTTGCACATATGGAATCAGGTGATCGAAAAGCTCAGCAAAAGGTTTGATTTTGGTAATCAATTCATCCATCCGCTGAAAAACCTCAGACCAGGAAGTTTTAAGTATATTGCAGGCATATGCCTGCATTTCCTCATCCAAGTTTATAATGTGCTTACTGGCTTCCATAACCAGTCGTAGAGTAAGTTCATGATGGGTCTGAGATCTAGCCTCGATTTTAGTAAAAGACTCCAGGGTATTCCCTTCCCGCAGAGTATCTACTCCATCTACAATAAATTCGACAATAACCCGACCATCCTGAGCAAGTACGCCCATGAGGAGTTCGTACACCTTCGATGCCTCCAAAGGAATTCCCTCCTTAAAGACAACCTCCTCATTATCCACCCAAACACTTGGCATAGGGTGATCATTACACTTCAAGATTCTGCCTTCAATCCTATTTTAAACAAAATAAATGCAATTTTTATTAAATTTTCTATCACTTGATAATCAGTACTTTAGGTAATTAAATTCAATTTTATTCAATTTATTTTACTTTTTTTTCTAAAGTAATTCCTGAGGTTGACGATTATCCAAAACGTTGAAGACAAGGAGGTCGACAACAAGAGTCGCAAGATTCTTTCATACAATCCCAGTCAGGCGTCAAGGAAGACGCTTTCACAAGTCAAGGAGGACAACAAAGTGAGTATAGTCATAAATTCAAACATGGCAGCGTCATATTCGGCGCTGAATATGAAACGTGCAAACGATCTTCTATCGAAGAGTTTGCAACGCTTATCTAGTGGTAAGCGGATCGTATCCCCTGCGGACGACGCAGGAGGACTAGCTGTAGGTCTAAAACTACAAAGCAGCCTTAAACGTGCAGCGGCATCAAGGATGAACACCCAAAATGGTACATCTTTCTTACAAATGCAGGACAGCGTGATGAAAATCGGTGGTGAGATCTTGGACCGCATGGCAGAATTGAAAAGCTTTTTCAACGATGTCTCCAAAAATGCGGCGGACCGAGAAACTTATAACCATGAATTCCACGAACTTCAGGTTGAGCTTAATAACTTGAGATCACAAAAATTTAACGGGGTTTCCTTATTTGCTACCTATGAGCCAGATAACAACCCCCTAAAAATTATCACTTCTGATGACGGGTTAGGAGAACATATCGAGCTCTCACGCACAGGTCTTTTTGAAAACCTCAAATCCAAGTTTGGCGCAGATGGGGAATTAAATTCCGGCTCCCACGGATCGTACCGTCAACTTGTTGGTGATTTCACCCGTGATGGTGGCCTTACCGATGCAAGCCCAGGAAAAACTTCTCGTTCATACGACAAAGGTGATGTTGTATTTATGGGTGGTGGATTAGACGCCAAATCTGGTTACTTCATGGCTCTCACCGATGTACAATCAGGTGTACGCATCGAAGATACTGCAAACCCAACAACCCAATGGATCCGTTTAGCGGATAGCCAAGGTTTGGGATTTGCTGAGTCTTATCCAGCTGCTTCCGAATACAACCCCGACAGTATGAAGTACACATCCGATGGCGATGTTGTGTCTTACTTGAAGGATGATGTAATAAAAGTTCCCGCTCACTGGTCTTCCCCAGGAAGCAATCTCTTCTTGCGAGCCAATGCTGATATTCCTCGTGGTATGACTTTGGCTGATGTATTTGCGAGAGATACAGCTACAGGTGAATCGCTCTATATCGGAGACGGAAAATACTTTGATTATGTCGGCAAAGACAGCTCCAACCAAAACGGTTTACCAAGCAAACCAACTTCGGAGTACATTCGTGCCAATATTAACTTAGCTGAACCCTCTTTGTACAATTCAGCCGCGCCAACCGCTGCAGGCCTAATGGCATCAATCACGAGTAATGCTGCCAATGGTTACACACCCAACTATGTTAAAGGCAGTGATGGAGAGATCTACACTCCTGCTTATGACTGGGATTTAGAAGAATACAACTCACTTTTCAGCTACAATTACGGTGACTATGTATTCAAGTCTGACACCAACGAAGTCTTACAGATGCAAGCAGATGTTAAAGGCACATGGGGAGCGACCACCTACTCTAACGGTAATTTTGTTCAACATGACGGAAAGTGGCATCAAGTTACGGCTACAACCGGGGCGACAAGCTCAGACGCTCCACACAACCCCGACACAGCTGTTACTTTCAACCCAAGTAATGCTTTCTCAGAAGGTGACGCCGTGGTCACTGACACAGGTAACTTGAAACAAATCATGGTTGCTACAAGCATCATGCAAGGTGAATTTGATCCCTATGCCAACTACACTGATGGCCAAGTTGTTCAACAGGGAGTAGATTTCTACGCACTTGACGCTGCTGCTGTAACTGCACTCAGCACCGATTGGGCAGTTCAAGACCATGCTGCTGATTCCATAGTCCGTTATAACGGCAACTACTACAAAGCCTTAAATGCTACAACTAGCACGGACCCTACAGCGGCTGATTATGACATCACCAACCCAGAGGACTCTGCAAATTGGAGATCAATAGGCACTAACATTGCAAACTTGATTGCCGAAGGCATGGCAATCCCCGCAGCAGTTACCGCAGCTGTACAAGGTCAAGCCGATGGTACTGATATTGCAACAGGCACTTACTTCAAAGTTTCTCCTTTTCAAGCATACGATGTCGTCGGCACAACCGATATTGGCGACCCAACATTGAACGGTGGAGCTATTGATTATGCGTCCGACTTCATGGATGTAACCAACACCAAATACTGGAGTAAAACCCACTACGGTGCACTGGACGGCCTGACCGTTAACACGAGCTACCAATATGGTGATAACATCGCGTACCAAGGTAAGCACTACATCTATACCTCTCACTTATCATCTGATAACTTCAAGTACTTAGAAGGTGCAGATCCTGACACCGGGTACACTGAGTTTGAAAACCTGGTCAAGTATGGTGCAGTCACTGAGCTAACCATGCACATCGACACCCGTGGCGGTGGAGGCGGAGCCAACCTTCCCGAAGGTGTATACTACCGCCCCGACCAGTCCCTCGAGTATGTTGACCGCCTATCGAATTCCGGCACTGTGCGCACAAACAATGTGGAGCGTCGTTCCGAGGTCTACAACCCACCGGGCGATGATGTATTCAACACCCAGGACGACCAGTTCTATGGCGGACTCAACGCTGGAAATGACGGCATCTATGGCACCATGGATGACTTCTACTCCACCACCGTTGACCCCAACATTGCCATGAATGGCGGCCATGTGGATGCAGATGCGGATAACAATAAGGACCTGCTTAACAGCCAAAATGGACTTGAGGACTTCAGTGTAGCCGACTTCGTTGACTACATTCAGACCCTGGCCAATGTACGAGCCGTAAACGGAGGCACTCAGTCCCGCCTTGTCTATGCCAACCGCATACTTGAGGAGAACGAGATCAACCTTGGAGCTGCCACATCCAGAATCATGGATGCCGACATGGCCTACGAATCCACCAAGATGGCCCAGCAGAATGTACTTCTGCAGGCAGGTGCCTCCATGGTGACCCAGGCAAACAGCTTATCCTCCATCGTTCTCAGCCTACTTCAGTAAGCCGGAAAACGAATAACGGATAAAGCATTCAACCATTGACTGTAGGAGAGGATTGTAAGGATGAGCTTAAAAAGGAAATCTACTGATCTTCCCGTTCAGGTTCATCCTGTGCCCCCAGTGCCGAGTGACTACGGCACTGAGGGCTCACCCTCCCCTGTTGTTGGTTTTCAATATCATATTTACCCGTCAGATTATACGGGCGACCCGTTGGATGAAAATGGAGTACCAATTTATTTTGCAAGGGCGGAGCATTGTTCCCTGACCGTACAAATGGATCTTTCATTCAGATACAATTCAACTTCTGAGACAGCTCCACCCAACAGCATAGAATGCACAAACCGTCCTACCTTTTTGTTAAGAAAAAGTCACACGCAGTCCTTTTCTGCATCAAGATTACAAGAAGCTAGTCATTCAAGTGCTTCCGCACTATCCCACCATGACCGCACTCTCTTTTTACACCCTTCACTTCTGCCAGATATGCCAATATTGGATACCATCAATTCTGCAAGCGAAGAACTAAATTTTCAAACAACTATCACGCACACCGAGTCTCACCCCACTGGATGTACTTCATGGCCAAGCTGTCAACCCTTGACGGGCACAACCCTGCAAAGTTCCAGGACTCGCCTGCATCATCGAACCCAAGAAAGGTATCATGAATAAGAAGCAAGCGACAATCCCAGGTTTTACTCCACCAAAAGGGCTCCAACAAGCCCCCGACATTCCGCAACGCGAGCAAATGCCTGCAGGCATGCCATGCTATGCGGATGCCGTCGAATCATTTTTGGCTACCGTAAATACGGAAGCCTCCCGTTCAGTTTCAATCATGCCCAACTGCACCCTTAAATCCATAAGCTTTTCTCTTCGTTTCTCTCGAGCTAAGTCCTTGCGATTGCAGCCCAAAAGCGGGCATTTATCCCTAGCTCTCAACACCCTATTTTTATCATGAGGAATCCTGTAAAATCACAACCGGCCACCCAAGCCCAGGCACTTTCTTATGAAAAAGTATACAACGCACTCAGAAGCACAAGGTCCACCGACCCGTTCCTGGGCATGCAGTTGGGGGCAGTCAGGCTCCCCCCATCTTTCTCCTTTTCCAGTACGAAGAAACAAAGTTTTCAACGTAAACAAAAGGATAATAAACACCCCCGATTCCGGGATTTCATATAATTTAATTTTCTAAATACAAACACATAAAGTAACCCAATCATACCTATTTACGACTACCCCCACTGGCTAACACCATTCGGGCTACTCACCATACACATCTAGTAACTTTTATCATACATCCATCAATCCCCTCGAGTGTAATGCATCCAGTCAGACGCTTCATTTGAGATGTAATTTCAATAACCTCTGGTTCTGCTGACATAATCACATGCAGTTCAATAGATCCCTCGAAATATCTCTACACTCCAATGCGGATTAGTTTTATCTTCTCGTTAAGCATTTAAATTATTTTACTTATTATTTTTATATTAATTCATATATCACAGCATTATATGTTACAATGTTAACTTACATTTACAGTCTATTGCACACTGTACGCACGGTGTTTTACCAACCCTGGATGCGCACATTTTACTTACACCTCAGAAATGCCATCTGTGGATCCGACCTCTCCGTCTCACGAAATATTAGAACCTTACACCCAAGCTTTTACTACTCTGCTTTTGTGATACTGAAACCAGTCTGCTCCCATTTTTACTTTAATCATAATTCTCAATTTTTCTCTTTTAAGAAACCCACAAGCAGCAACCGACTATGAAAGATATAACCAAGAACCAACCATCTGTAACAACACACAACCCGGTGCCACCATCACCCGGCTTTGCAAAAGTTGTAGCAGGCGGAAGAGTTGTACGACCTGATGGCGAACTGCCCTTCCTGGAGCGTATGGTTACCGGTACATTGCCTGCTGAAGAAAAAGCGAATGCCAGGGAATCTGCTATTCTGGCATCCGTAGCCTCTAATATCGAGGCGGGTATAAATATTGTGGACGAGCAAGAGGTCGGTCTAGCGAAAATTGGGGGGAAGCTTGCGGATATATCCCTTGCCCTCAACCGTTGTAAAAGCAGGAATGCAACAACCAAGGATCGTGAAAGTGCCCAGGCAAATATGGATGTCGCCAAGCAAGCCATTCATAAAGTCGCTCAATCCGTCCACGCCAGCACCGCACTTTTTTCTCAAGGTCCGAGCAAACCCATCACCGTAGCAATTCCAAACCGAGGTGAATGGGAAGGTATATCTATTGACCGGCCCAACCTCGACACACCTGGTATTAAAACCCTCCTTGCAGGGAAGGTATATGGTGACTCTGATGGGTACTTCATCGATTCCGGCTCGATCAAGAGAGCCTTTGATGAATGGCGCAATCACTGTATCAGTAACCGCCTGCTCTGGGGCAATCTCATGGATCGACTCCACGGTGTGTATCGAAAACTAAATGATGTCAATGAAGGTGGAAACTGGTCGCTTCCTTCATCTCCCGAAAACCCAAAGCTTGGTCCTCTCCGGAGACCCAATCGAAACAACTAAGGCAGTGGAAGTTCTTACAATGGAAACTGATCCCTTAACCCAAACAATTTGTGTGAAAACAAAACCCGGTAACCCCGGAACCCTAAACCCAATATTCTACGCATGGATGCGTGGATTTCTAAAATAAATCAAGGAGGAATAAAAAATGCCGATTGTAGTAAACAGCAATACGACCGCCACCGTGGCGTCGTTTAACCTATCGAGAGCCAATGATGCTCTCAGAACCAGTCTTGCCCGATTGTCATCTGGTAAGCGTATCGTGAACCCTGCGGATGATGCCGGCGGTTTGTCAGTTGCCAACAAGTTGGCATCCAAACTGGACCGTACTGAAGCCGTCCGCCAAAATGTACAGAATGGAGTGTCCTACCTTCAGGTACAGGACGGTGCATTGAGTACCATGGCCAAAGTCATCGACCGCATGGCGGAACTGCGCACCATGGCTTCCGATGTCACCAAAAACACTGGAGATATCGAGAACTATTCCAAGGAATTCATCGAATTGCAAAAGCAGGTCAATCAGATGTACCAAGAGAAGTTTAACGGCATTAGCCTCTTCTCAATGAGCCGGTCTGAAAGAATTACCAACCCACCCGATCTGCGCCCCACTTTGGACAAAAATGACTCGGTAACAGATGCCAGCGGCCGAGCTTACCAATCGTTTTCCAGAAATATCCTGACGACCGCAGATGGTGTGCAACAAGACGGAAATGTATCCCTTAATGTTACAAACCTTCAATACCTTACATCCATCGGAGGCCTAGATACGACTTATATTACTGAAACCGCCGCGGCCATCATTGAAGCCCAAAAGGTTAATAATGAGCAGGCGAATAATTCAGACGGTAACGGGGAAAGAAGTTTCATCAACATCGGAAATGTAAACGGTGATAACTCCAATGACTGGACGGATAATTCCACAACAAATGCTATTATCGATACCATTTATGACCCTAGCAATAACTTAGCTGACTTTGACTTCACAACATACACTGCAGGCAACGAAGT
>Ga0206129_10003216_pt1 | contig 19175 bp, 22 predicted proteins | sample Helgoland_Spring_8_FD_148616 | JGI IMG/M metagenome (GOLD analysis project Ga0206129, IMG submission 148616) | Pelagic subsurface seawater microbial communities from Kabeltonne, Helgoland, North Sea - Helgoland_Spring_Bloom_20160502_2 | ecosystem: Environmental > Aquatic > Marine > Epipelagic ...
CCGGATCAGACATTGGCCTGAATCTCCCGGTTCTTTCTTACGGTTTCGTGACAACCAGCCTCTTTTATCTCAGCGTTCGGTCCGGACGTTGATACTCATCGTTGGCGTTTCCCCCATACGCCCTGATCCAGGTAGGACGAATGACGAAACACCAGCGAGTAGTCAAAACCCTTGCGGTTGTCGTATTGATGGCGATGCTTGCCGTTGCATGCGGCGGCGGCAGCGATGAAGCAGCAGCTGACTCCGATACGACACAACCAGGTCTCTCAGCTGATGGCGAAGACGCTGGTGGAGAACCGGCTCCGATCGCGACGACTGCCCCTATTCCGTTGGTGAGCGACGATGACGCGGAGCCAACCGTCGCTGTCGAGCCAACCGTTGCCGTCGACGATGAAGACCCGTGGAACGTTGACGTGTTGTACGTCAACGACGATGTTGTGCTGGTGCCGACCTTCGATGCTCCAAACGGCAATCAGACAACGATCTACGACATCAACACGTTCGACAACATCGAGCTTGAGTACCCACTCCTGGCAGAGACCGCTTTCGGTAATCGGCTGACACTGCTGGCCGAAGAATTCGATGACTCTGGCAACTGGGCAAAGGTGCTGCTTCCTGTTCGGCCCAACGGCAGCACTGCGTGGGTCCAGACTGCGTTCTTCACAAAAGAGTCGCACAACTATCACATCATCATTGATGTGTCTGAGAACACGGTGAACGTCTACCGAGGTGAAGATTTGCTCATCGAGCAGATTGCCGTGAGCGGTCGAGAAAGCAGGCCCACACCAGTGGTGCGGGCCTACATTGACGAGAAGATTCCTGGCGCCAGTCTGAGCCCTGCCTACGGCGACTGGGTGCTGAGTATTGCGGCCTTTAGTGAATCCTTGGGCACGTTCGGTGGTGGTATGCCAAAGCTGGCGCTGCACGGAACCAATCAACCCGAGTTGATGGGTCAGTATGTGTCATCGGGTTGTGTTCGCGTCCCCAACGAGGTCATCAGCTTCATTGCCGACTCCGTCCCAATCGGCACGATCGTCGAAATCGTCGCCTGATCCCGGACTGATCGTCGCTCCAGACCCCGGTTGATCCGAGCGGATCTGGAAGCTGAACAGTCGAGAGCGCTCGTCGGCTAACTTCCGTGACGTGATCGACGACCTCGCCGAGCAATGGAAGACCAACGGATGGGTTGTGGCCGAGGGTCTTGTCTCCGCTGAGGAGGTCGGGGCCGCATTGGCCGAAATCCGACCTCGAGACGAGATCGAGACGCAGATCACCACCGTGATCCCGCGAGCTGATCAGCCCTCGGATCTAGGGCGTTTCCGAGTCAAGCAGTTCGATGGCACGACCCTATTTCCTTACCCAGACGCACCTCAGCTGAACCGCCTCTTCGTGCATCCGGCGATCGTCGACTTCGCCAAGGCTGTCTTGAAAACCGACGATCTTCGGATCTATCAAGCACGCGTCTGGTCGAAATACGGCGAACACACCAACTATGAGCAGCCGCATCATCTGGATCGGAACCACTCGCTGGTGCCCGTCCGGCAGGGGCCAGGTTGGGGGCATCTGGAGTGTTTCCTGTATCTGCACGACGTCAGTGCTGATACAGGCGCGCCGCGGGCTGTGCCTGCGACTGTTGCGGGTCGCAGTGGCATGGGCGTGGGCGAAGGGCTCGGAGGTTCGGGTACCTCACAGGGCCCCGCGAGTCGAGAGGACGCCCCTCATTTGTACGACGGTGAGATCAGTGCCGCTGGACCTGCGGGGTCGTTGTTTGCGTATCGATCCGATGTGTGGCACCGGGGTGTCGATATCCCGATTGGTGTCGAGCGCCATGTGGTTGCGGTGTCGTTTCGGCCAGCGCACGTGTCATGGATCAACTTCGATGCGCAAGGACCACTGGTGACCAGGCCCGATTTTGTAGCGTTCGCGGAAACGTGCACTCCCGAGGAACTGGCACTCTTCGACGTGCCGTTACCAGGTCATGAGTTCTGGACAGCCGAAGTGCTCGATGCTATGCAGCGCATCTATCCGAGGCTTGACCTCGAGCCGTGGTGGAATGCCTTGGGTTAGCCGGCGAGGGCCTGTCGCAGGGCTGGCAGGGCTGCCGGCAGCCTGGCGGTCGGGGTGGCTCCAAACCCAATGAGGAGCCCGGCCGGTGGGTCGTGTCGTAGCCAACACTGAACGTGATTGCCTAGTGCAGCACCGTTCGCTCGGACCCGTGCGACCACGGCTACTTCATCGGTTCCAGTGGGCAGAAGCGGGGTGATGTGTAGGCCGGCATGGCTGGGGCTGGGGGAGACAAGTAGCCCAGCCTCGGCACCTTCGTGCACCAAGTCCGTGACCATTTGATGGCGTTCGGTGTAGACCTTGCGGGTGCGACGAAGGTGTCGGTCGAGTTGTCCGTCGACGATGAATGGCAGCAGCGTTTCTTGCACCGTGACCGGCGGTTGCCAATCAATCAAGGAACGTAGTGCAATCGCATGACTCACAAGCGAGTGGGGAAGCGCCACGAACCCGAGCCGCAGCGACGGTGAAAGCGTTTTGGAGAAGGTGCCCACGTAGATCACCCGGCCCTGAGTATCGAGTCGGTGGAGCGGTTCGAGCGGACGATCGGAATGGCGATACTCGGAGTCATAGTCATCTTCGATGATGGCGACATTGTGGTCGTCGGCGAAGTGCAGTAGTTCACGGCGACGGGCCATGCTCATGGTCACTCGAGTCGGCGACTGATGTGAGGGAGTGGTGTAGACCATGGAGCTATCCACTGGGATCTGGTCGACAACAATGCCTTCGGAATCCACCGGAACAGGCGCGATCTGAGCTCCGGAGGCGGCAAGCAGCCCGGCAGCAGGTGGATACCCAGGGTCTTCGACGGCAACGATGCGACCAGGTGTGACAACCAGTCGGGTCACCAGGTCGATGCCTTGTTGGGCGCCGGCGGTGATGATGACCTGATCTGGGCTTGCCTCGACCGCTCGGGATCGGCCAACCCAATGGGCGATAACGCGGCGTAGTGCTGGGATGCCTGCAGGATGTCCGTAACCGCCGGGTGCTGTTTGCATCGCTGTGGTCATGCATCGTCGCCATTCGACGAGTGGGAACAGGGCCGGGTCGGGTCGCCCGGTGCGGAGGTCGAAGGTGGGTGGAGTTTCGTCGAAACCTCCGAGCGACCATGCAACAGCCGAGGCAGCAGCGTTTGCGGCCGGCAACAATGCGGCAGGTCGCTGGCGAGAGTGCGTGTCGCCGAAGACACCGGCACTGACATAACTACCCGCCCCGGCTCGTCCTTCGATGTATCCCTCGGCAGCGAGTCGTCCGTAGACCGTGGTGACGGTGTTGCGTGAGGAATCAACGGGCTACTCGTCCAGCTCTTCTTTGCAGCACTGGCCATGTGATAAACCCGAGATGAGCGGCCGCTGGCTGCATAGACACTCAGGAGTGCACATGGTTTTCGATCCCCGTATCCCTGCGCCCGAGGCCTGTATCCTTGGGTATCAGATCGAGCGGTGGGCATCTGAGAAACCCAACGATATTGCGATCATCCTCGATGGTGGTGAGACCTGGACTTGGTCTGACACACTTGGGCTCACCCAACGAGCGGCCAAAGGCTTGCAGGACTTAGGGGTGCAGAAGGGCGACCATGTGTTGTCGTGGCAGCCCAACAATCGTGAAGCGTTACTGACCTGGTTCGGTCTCAACTACCTCGGTGCGGTGTACGTGCCGATGAACACCGCGTACAAGGGCAACCTGCTTGAGCACCTCGTGACACTGTCCGATGCCAAGCTGGCGGTGTGCCATGTTGATCTTGCACCGCGGCTGAACGACATAAACACCGGCGCGTTGACCGATGTCATCGTGACCCATGGCACAGCGAGCCTGACCAATCAACAGGTGCATTCGGCCGACGCGTTGTTGCCCGAAATCGGGCTCTCGCAGATGCCGAACGACATTGTGCCGTGGGATACGCAGTACATCATCTTCACGTCGGGCACGACTGGCCCGTCCAAAGCGGTGTTGTCGTCGTACCTGCAGGGTTATGCCATGGGGCCTCAGGCGAATTCGCACATTGATGACACCGATCGTTGGTTTATCAACCTGCCGCTGTTTCATGTTGGCGGCACTATCTTCGTGATCATTACGTTCGCCACTGGCGGATCTTGTTTCGTGGACACACACTTCAAGACCGATGAGTTTTGGCCCACGGTGCGGAGCCACGAGCTGACAGGAATCTGTCTGCTGGGTGCCATGATCCCGTTCTTGATGAAGGTGCCGCCAAGCGACGACGACAGACAACACACGATGGTCAAGGCCACGTGTGTGCCGTGGAACGAAGACGCGATGGAGGTCGGGCGTCGTTTCGGCATCGAGATGCGGACCACGTTCAATATGACCGAGGTTTCATCGCCGATGGTGTCGGATCCCTATCCACCTGAGCCTGGCACCTGTGGTAAACCTCGGCCAGGGGTCGAAGCTCGAGTGGTCGACGAGAATGATTGCCAGGTGGCTCCTGGCGAAACTGGCGAGCTCATCCTGCGGACCGATGCGCCGTGGGCCATGAACCATGGCTACTACAAGAACCCTGAAGCCACCGCCGAGGCATGGCGAAATGGCTGGTTTCACACCGGCGACGGGTTCCGCTACGACGAAGACGGCTACTTCTATTTTGTTGACCGGATCAAGGACGCCATTCGGCGACGGGGCGAGAACATCTCTTCGTTCGAAGTCGAGAGCGAAGTGCATGCATTCGCCACGGTCCTCGAAGCGGCAGCCATCGCGGTGCCAAGTGATCTGGGCGAAGACGATGTCATGCTGGTGGTTGCACCAGTGGCAGGCCAGACGATCGACCCACTTGAGTTATTCGAATTCTTGCGGCCACGTATGGCCCATTTCATGTTGCCTCGGTATATCCGTATGGTCGACGAGCTGCCAAAGACGCCAACCCAGAAGGTCCGCAAGGTCGTGCTCAAAGCCGACGGCATCACCGCCGACACCTGGGATCGAGAAGAGGCCGGCGTGGTGGTCAAGCGGGACAAGGTCGGCGCCTAGATCCGGGCAACTATCCACACGTGGTCGACACCGACCGTGCTGTTCCTCGCGCGCCGGGCTTATGCGGGTCGAAGTTTCATAAGAAAGCCAACCTCGGCTTGGGAACCACACCACTAGGGTTCCCGGCATGGCACTTTTACACCGGGCTACGTTGCAACCGTCGAAACTTGACCTGCTCGGCAGTTATCTGAATCGAGGCGGGCTTGAGCTGCTCGGCTCGTATCGATTCGATGATCCCGCAGGCCAGGTGGGGATCGAGACCCATCTTGTGCCCGACGGTGCTGATGGTGTGCTGCATCTGCCGGTCACCTATCGCTCGGAGCCGTTGGACGGTGCCGAAGAGTGGGCGCTTGGCACAATAGAACACTCGGTCCTGGGAACACGCTGGGTATACAACGCCTGTGCCGACCCGGTCTACGTCGTCGAACTTGTTCGGGCCATGCTCACTGGTGGCACCGAGGTCGAGCAGTACTTCGAGTCAGACGAGGGCCGATTGTTTCGCGAGCCCACCGCAACAGTGCGTGGCAGTGGCGCGCCCGATGCCGACGTTCCCGAGATCTCCGGCGTCTATGCCGAGACGTTCGACGCCGAGACGCTGATCGACGCTGGCGCAATCCAGGTGGTGGTTCGCCACGGCCTGAGCACGCCAGAGCCAGACGACTTCTCAGCGACGTTGTCGGCCACATGGACCGATACCGACGTACCGGTCATTGTCGCCTACATGCCCTAAGCAGCCTCAGGTATGGTCGATGGCTCGACCCAAGACTGTTCGGGTGATCTGTGAGATGACCGGGTCGACCAGGCCGTAGGCCCAGTCAGTACAGCCGGTCGTGAACACCCATCCTTCTCCTCGTTCGAATGTGCCCATAACGGCGTGTCCCTGCTCGAACACGTCGCGGTTTTCTTGGTTGTCTTCGCCCGCCAGGCGTTCGGCTACCCAGTTCAATTCGCCGACGTAATCACCGGATAACCCGCCAGCGATCTCGTGTGTCTCCCACATCTTCGCTGGGGCTGTGCCCAGGATCGTGAAGTTCATGGGCGTTCCGCCGGCACCGGTTGGTTCGGGACGGCCATCGACTAGCTGCATTTCGCAGCCGTCACATTCGTAACCAACAACTGCTGGGTCAGCGCCAACCACGTCGCCCTGCACGAGGTCCAGACCAGCAAAGACCCAGTGTTCAGGACGATGCACTGTGTAACCGCCACCGGGTGGCGAGTGCGCCATGTTGGCGTACCCGCCACGGGTGAAACTGACCCCGGTCATCTCGTTCTCGGGCCGTTTGCACAATGGGTCGCTCCACATTGTGGTCACAGAGTGTTCGGCATCGGTCCCGACCACGGGATCATTGTCGGGATCGAACTTGTACGCGATGACGCGGCTGGCGTCGGCTTCGAGCCGGATCTGCCAGAACGATGTGTTGCCAGACAGGAACACTGCGGCACCCCCACGATCGACCCACGACTCGACGTTGTCGCGCATTGATGCGCTCCAGTACTCGTCGTGACCAATGCTGATGTAGAGCTCATACGGGTCGAGCAGGGTTGGGTCAGTGGCCAGGTCAAGGCTGGTGGCGTAATCGAACTCGAGTCCCTCGTTCTCGGCCCAGGTAACGAAGAGATGTTCCCAGTTGGCGTAGCCCGCAGCGACGGACCAATACGAGTGGTGCGCAAAGTGCGCGCGCCGTTCGTCTCGGGGGAGTTCGATAGCGTTTGCTGCTCGGAATCGAGCAGGTTGATCCTTGGTCAAGAAGCCGGGAGGCAACGGCCGTTTCATCGAGGATTCGTGGCCGCCGGTATAGAAGCTAGGGGCGTTCCAATCGTTGTATGCCGCATACGTGGTGGTCGAAAGCACCAACAACGCGTTGCCGGGTTTGGTTGCCTTAACCACAAAGAACGCGTCGGCAGTGTCATGGTCATTGCCGAGTTGGAGCCGGTAGAACCCGGAAGTCCATTCGTCCTGGATGGTGATCTGAACGGTGGGCTTCCAATCGCAGCCATTGCGGCCCACATCTTCGGGAATCGGTTGGATAGCGAGATCACTTAAGGCGTGGGTCTCGATGACCTGCGCTTGCGCCCCAAGTCGCACGATCTCAAGCGTGCAGCTGCCGTGGTCAGAACTGACCATGACATCGATTGTCTCGCCGGGTTTGGCCGACTGCGGCCAGCAATATGCACTCAACATGACCTTGAATCTAGAACACGGCACTGCTGAGTTACCTATGCGTCAGAACAAGTAGTGGCGTTAGTCGTACCGGCTAGCCCGGAGAGCCGTCGACATATTCGACGAAAGCGCGTAATGCTGCCATCGTCAATACATTCATTGCCGTCGCCGCATCAGCCGACACAACCGCGCTCGAAGAGAACACGTTGAATGCCACCGCCGCCCACAGGGCGACAGCCATGGCCGCAGTGAACTTCATTGCGCCAGAACCAACGGCAACGATGGTCCCCGAGGCAACAGCAACACCTGCACCAGTCTCTCTCCCCGGCAATCCGTCCCCAGACCGGCCTGCCTACGAACCAGAACCTACGCCGACAGGTATACCGTCGCAGACCCCGACAGTCCCACCGCTGCCGACCCAAGCCTTGGTAATCATTGGGGTCGAGTCGACGGTGCTGGTTCGACGGTGCTGCGGCGCCTGCGCTGAGTTCAATCAGTGCCGGAGCGTTGCTGCTCGACTGGTTGTGTCGTAGCGAAGTCCGACGCTAGGCGTGTAACGGAATGCAACGACACCGATCTCAGACCAACGGCGTTCCTGGTTCAAGGTTGAGCTTCACCCGTCCGTACATCTGGGCGTTGTTGTCGAAGTCGATGGTGGCGTGGTGACAGGCAGTGTTGATGTCTCGGTATCTGGCCTGAAGGACACTGTCGTTGTAGATCGCGTGTGCCCCGGCACCGGCGAAGACTCGATCGGTGGCACGGCGGGCGAGTTCGACGGCGTAGGATGCATGCCACTTGAGTTCGGCGCGGTCCTCGATCGAGAGGCGGTCACCTGTTCGGGCAACGTCATCGCAACGGTCGGCGGCCTGTTGCATCAAGGATCGGGCCAGGTGGAGCTCGGTGGCGGACTCTGCGATGCGCATCTGCACGCCAGGCTCTTCTGCCTTTGACATGCCGGTGTACGTCGCCCGTCGAGTTGTTGTGCGGTCGATGTGCAGCCGCAACGCGCCGTCGGCGATTCCCACGACGGCAGCTGCGAGCTGGATCGACAGGCACGCAAGCACCGGCAGGCGGTTAAAGAAGGTCGACCCATTCTCGCCATGGGGGCTCTCGCCGTCGAACAGTAACTTGGTTGGCATGGCCCGATGATCGGGCACAAAGACTGCCTCGGCGACCACGTCCTTCGAGCCAGTGCCACGGAGCCCGAGCGTGTGCCAGGTGTCGTCGACCGTGATATCGGCTTTGGGGACAATGACGTGGATGAGGCGGGTTGGGCTTTCGGGCAGCAGGTCGGCGATTGCCCCGATCAGTAACCAATCACCGTGGTCCACGCCGGAAGCGAACTGCCACCGACCGTCGAGCCGCCATCCACCGTCAACCTTGACGGCACGGCCCTGCGACGCCAACGTGCCAGGCACCCGGCAGTCGGGTCCGTTGGCGAAGACTTCACTCTGGCAGGCTGCGGGGAAGTTTCCCACCATCCACGAATGAGCGTTCGACACCATCTGTACCCATCCGGCTGCCGGGTCAGCGGCGCAGATCATGAAGAGCGTGTCGACCTGCGCTCGCAACCCTGCCTCGGAACCTCCATTGGACTGGGCCGTGATCAGTCGCCACAGACCGGCATCTTTCATCGCCTGCACCGACTCGGGCGCGACATGACGGAGACGCTCGGACTCGGCCGCGTTGCCTTCAAGTAGGGGGATCAGTGCCTGGGCGGCGTCGGTAAAACGAGTATCCATGGTTCGAATCTACGCACCCAAGCCTGTTCCGTGTCTAATGACGGCGCCAGGTCGAGATGTCCTAGGTGTCCTTATGTGGGCCCAGAATGCATCAGGCCTGGGATTAGCCAGAGATGTTGAGATACAAGCCGCTGCGCACAATGTCGGCAGTCGGGTCGGCCATGGCACCACCCCAGAACTCTTGCCATTGTGCATCGGCGGCGGTCATGTCTGCGTAAGCGCCATACGCGTCCAAGTCAGCAAAGCTGGTCGATATCAAGACGGTCATCGGGTACGCGCCGAGCAACGACTGCGTGGTGCGCACGGTGCCTCCCATACGTTCGATGTGCGGGACGGCTGCCATGACTTGACCGACGAAGTCGACCATGCGTCCAGGCTTGGGTCGCCATTGGACGGCCAGCAATGCACCCATTGGTCGGTCAGCGGTTGGTTAGAAACTCGGATCGAGATCCTGGAACAGTGAGGCTTCGGTTGGGGTGGCCGAGCCTCCGGCAGCGGCGCGCAGCCAGAACTCTTGCCAGCCTTCGTCGGCCTTGATCGCCTGAGTCCCCGCTACATATGCAGCATTGCTGGCGTAGTTGACGACAGTGGAAATAGTTCCAACGTCGGTACCTTTGAGCGGCTGAATGACCATCGCCTGCTGGCCGAGTCGATGCAGATGCGCCAGGGCCTCTGTCGTTGCAGCCATGTGGTCAGCGAGTCGACCCGTCTCGGTGCGAAAAGTATTGAGTGATATGACTCCCATAGTGGGCTCCCTTTGTCTAGATAATTCGCCGTCAGAATTTTTCCAGCGGCTCATGCGGAACCTAACGAGTCGTTCTTTTTCGTGCTGGGGGCGGCATTCGGCAAGAGCAGGCTGAAGAATCGCCTCGGTCGAGGATCTCTTTGTTAAGGCTGAAGCGTGGGATAGGTTGCCTGCAACCACCTTGAGTGCAGAACTGGCGGTGCGCGTTAGCGAGGCCTATGGGACTATGGGGAAGCAACGATGCGCAAGACGACGATCCTGAACACGACCGAGGGCAACACGCAATCTGTCGATGTCCAGCAGTACCTCACCGATCACATCGGTGATCGGTTCTCCTCCGAGGAGATCGATGCCATGGTTCGTTATGGAACGCTGATCGGTATAGATCCCGGCAAGGCCTTAACCGTCGAAGGACAGGTCGGGGGCGAAGCGTTCATCATCGTTGCTGGCGAGGCAGAGGTGGCAAAGGACGGAGAATCTGTAGCCACAGTCGGTGCAGCCGAGATCATCGGTGAACATGCACTTATTTCGGAGACTCGGCGTAACGCCGACGTTGTAGCGACCGAACCCACCTCAATTATTGCCTTTACTTCGCGTGAGTTTGGGGCGTTGCTTGCTGCATGCCCGAACCTGTCTTCGAACGTCCAGGGCCTAGCGGCGAGCCGAGAGGACTAGTTCTCGAAAGTCACCGTTGACGTGAGTAGCTGCTCACGGTGGCGTAGGAGGACACGGGACGGCAAAATCGCCAACCTCAAACCCCTCTCGATAGATGGTCACCTGCCCTGGGCTTTCGAAGACGATATGGCTGTCCGACGGACGGAAGACTGCTGGTCGGCTCGTGCCATCGGGTCCGGGGAGTCACAGCGGTTGATCGCCATCGCTGCCGAAGTCGACCGACTCGGGCATCGGCAAGTGACCTCATCCGCTGCCGAAACTGAAGGTCCCGTCTTTGAAGATCCCGATCGAGTCGCTGCCATCACCATCGAAGTCGGATGCAAATACGTGACCGGTATGCATTCGCACTGACTGGTCGCCCGACCGACGCCGCAAGAGCCCGGACTCTCCGGTCGACCCACGCCACCTCGAGATGGACCGACATCGCTCGTTCCGACCCGTCGCGGACATGTGTCCATGACGCCGACGTCAGGTGGGACTCAGTCTCCGGGCTGGCGAGCAGCTTGTTGAAAAGCGGCGTTGAAGTCAGACCCATGGAGGTGTGAGTCCGGCGCCGTGAACCATCCGGTCCATTACAGATCGAGCGCAAGGAGCCATCGCAACCCGCAACTCGGCACGGTCTGACGGTGCCGGGCACGAGTGAAGCGCAAGCGCCGTATGAAGCCCCAACGCTCTTTGGAGCGAGACTCGCCGAGCAAGTTTCAAGGATTGAGGGAGATCATTGCTTAGGTTTCTCGGCCCTTAGGCCCAGCCGAGGGCTGTGAGTGAGTGACCGTCATTCCAGATCTTTGTCATGTGCCGAATACGGTCCCCATCGAATTCCATCGCGTAGACGTAGTCGGCGGCGATGGCCTTACCCGTTGGCGGATCTACTGGACCAGGTCCGGTCTGCGTGCCTTTGAAGACGGCGTACGCAGTCACCACAGATCGCCCTTCATCTGTCGAAAAAGACTTCAGCTCATAATGTCCGTCCGGGATAGGAACGAACAGATCCCGCATCCAATCGGCGTAACCCTCGAGCGTTCCAATATCAGCTAGAGCATCAGATTGGCACGAGAAGGTGGCGCCGCCGCTGCAGTATTGAGCGCATTTCTCCCAACCCTTACCGGTTTCGCACGCATCAAAAATTGGGTAGCAGTCTCGGTGATAGTCATTTTGTGGTTCTCCTCATAGCGGATTTTGTCGCCGGGCCATCAGGCGGTCTCTCGTTCCGGTGCTGGGCGGAAACGAATAGCGCAGAGCTGTCGAGATGATGAGAATCCATGTATCGGCGGCTGGTATGAACCGGGACGATCTCGCAGCCTGTTAGCTACCTGACAACGCAACCGTAGCCGACAACGATTCATGGAACCGGCGAAACCGATCGGGCCCACGCATTCGCTGACCAAAGCGGAGTGAATGTTGGCGACAGAGTGGGTCGAAGTTAGGGGAAGTGAACTCCTGACCTCTTCCAATCGATGGACCCACCACACTGCCAGCGCACGTCCGCCGAAGCGTTGAGATAAGCGGTGGACGTGTCCGTGGAGGTCTGCGCGTAATTGCCGGGAGAGTGACTCACCTGAGAGAAGTCACCTGATTCGTTGAGCCAAGTGCTTTCTAGACGCCTTACGAGGTGTGTAAATTTCCTCAAAGTGCAGTGAACAAATGGCCAACACGATCAGCGACTATCTGGCAGTACACGGACAGGTCCAGAAGTTGTTGATGTCATTTTATTCCGCTGCCTGTTGTGCACAAGACCCTCGATCGTGCGATCTGGCAACTACGGCAGCGAAGCATGGAGCACGGCCTGCCCAGTTGCTTCGCTAGTACTTCAACTTTGGCAGCCGCTTGTCGAGCTGTTCCTTTTTCACTTCGCTTTTCAGCGCTGGATCCTGTTCGATTTCGACACGTGTCAAGGCGATGCCGCCGGCTATCACCGCGCCGTAAACAGTGATCGCAAAGACAACGATGCCCACGAGAAATATCACCGTTTCGCTCATGAGTTAGCACCCTGCTTTACGGATTCATTCGCTTCGATGGTGGGAGCGAGGAGGAGAGTGCCCAACGAATGGATCGACGGCACCCAAAGCCCTACAAAGATCCCGGCTGATAGCTCGTCCTGGACGAAGTAGAGCCACACGGAGAATAGAAATGAAGCGAAGCCGGCGATGAGAAAGGGAAGCTTGAGCCGAAAGGAAGGTGCAAGGCGAGACATAAGATCTCCTGTAGAGGGACTATCAGTGGTGTTTCGTTGAGATGTGTGGACTGGGATGCACCACCTCTGACATTCTTTTGTGTCGCATGACACACATTCGGGCCGCAGAGTTGGTCGAACTTCTTGGCAATCTGGATCGCTCCCGCATCGGCAACGAGAACAGGCGCGAATCACCAACCGGTGAGACACACGAAGCCGTGCACAGTGATCTACCCCGGAGTGCACAGTGGTCGATACCGGAGACATCCGCTCAAGTGCGTCGGCACCATCTCAACCTGCGTCGACTAAAGGTGTGTGATCACCGGGGTTCTACAGTTAGGACGCCACCGATGTAGGAGACGTAATGACGATATGGGAGCCGGCCAGTCCCGATTCTGATCTCGACGAGTTTCGAGCAACCTTGCGCCGCTTCGCTCTTGAGCAATTGGCTCCGGACTATCGCCGGTGGCAACACGAGTCGTTTCCGCGGGAGCGGCTGCTCGAACTAGGTGAGCTTGGTGTTTTTGGCATGTTGTCGGCTCCTGAAATGGGCGGCACACGCGGGGTTGGCGGAAGCTACCTCGCGCTAGGGATTGCTGCCGAGGAGCTGTCGCGGGGAGACTTTAATGTCTCATACTTTCTGCAGCTTCAGGCGATTGGGGCTCGGCTCTTCGATCGGGCCGAAGCCGAGGTCCGCCAGCGGTGGGTGCCCGCCATTGTTCGCGGAGAGGCGTTGGCTAGTTTCGCCCTGACCGAGCCCGGCGTCGGTTCCGACGCCGCAGCCATCACCACCAGGGCGGTCCGCGACGGCTCGGATTGGGTCATCTCCGGCGAAAAGGCGTCGATCACATTCGCTGGAAATGCCGATGTTTGCGCGGTGTTCGCCCGATCCAATGGCCCGGGAGCTGGAGGCATTAGCTTGTTTTGTGTCCCGCTCGACCTCCCTGGGGTCAGCCGTGCTGCGGTTCCAAGCTCGACCGCTCACCTGACACAACGAGGATCGGTCTTCTTCGATGACGTTCGAGTTCCGGCCGATCATCTGGTTGGCGCCGAGGGTGGTGCGTTCAAGGCCGCGATGGCAGCGTTCGATTTCAATCGGGCAATCATTGGCCTGGCGTGTGTCGGCGCCGCTCAACAGTCGCTCGACGAAACCATTGCCCACGTGAAGAACCGGCGCACGTTCGGGGAACCCCTGGCCACCCGCGAGGGAATCTCGTTCCAACTGGCGGAGCATCTGGCTCACGTACATTCCGCGCGGCTGCTGGCCTACGAAACATTGCGCTTGGCGGACGCCGGCCAACGCCACGTCACCGAGGCGGCGATGACCAAGTGGCTCGGTCCCAAATCATCGGTGGACGCCATCCACGCGTGCATCATCTTGCACGGCTGGACTGGGTTCGGCGAAGACCTGCCGCTCACCCAACGGATGAACGATGTGATGGGACTCGAGGTTGGCGATGGGACGCCCGAGATCATGAAGGCAGTTATTGCCCGAGAAACAATCGGGATGGTGAGTCACCGGTGACTGCGCTGAGCGATGTCGTCTCCTACGAGTTTGCAGATGGGGTGGCGACAATCACGCTGGCGCGGCCTCCAGCCAACGCGCTCGGCGAACCAATCATCACCGGCCTGACAACGGCATTCGACCAGGCCGAAGCCGAGAGTGCAGGTGTTGTGGTGATCCGTTCGGCGGTCGACGGCTTCTTTGCCGCCGGGGCTGACTTAACGCTGTTCGACGATCTCGATCAGGTCGGCTTCCTCGACTACCTCGATCGGCTTCGCTCGCAGATTGAACGCGCTGATTCTGGGTCCTGGATCTCGATTGCCGCCATCGATGGTCACGCGATGGGTGGAGGCCTGGAACTAGCGATGGCGTGCACGATGCGAGTTGCCTCGGTCGAAGCCAAACTCGGCGTTCCCGAGGTCAAGCTTGGCCTCCTCCCAGGTGCTGCCGGAACCCAACGTCTCCCCAAGTTGATCGGTCGCGGCCCCGCCATTGATCTCTTACTCACCGGTCGTTCGATCGATGGCCTTGAGGCGTACCGGATAGGTCTGGTCGATCGGTTGACTGAACCGGGCACCAGCGCATCCGCTGCCGCTGATGATCTGGCAGCTGGACTCGCTCGTGGCCCCCACCAAGCACATCAAGCCATTCTTCGTTGTGTTGAGGCCGCGACTCGAACCGAGCTGATCGATGGGATGGCGTTCGAACGAGCCCAGCTCGCGGAGCTCTTCGAAAGCGCCGATGGCCGAGAGGGCGTGCGCGCTTTTCTGGCAAAACGACGGCCGGTGTTCGGCGCCGAGTGAGAAAGCCGCGCTGCTAGTCAGAGCCGGTTGGGCGTAAGTAGTCCGACCGCGCTCATCACAGCGTTTTCAGCGTCGAGGGGTGGCTGCTGCCATGATCTCGATTTCAATCTTGCCGACTACAAGCGGAGCGCCAACCGTTGTTCGGCACGGGTACGGAGGCTCGAAGACGTCGAGAAATACCTGATTCCACACCGGAAAATCTTCCAGGTCGACAAGGTGTGCGTTGATCTTCACTACATGGTCGAGCGACAGACCAAGGTCGCTAAGAATCAGGCCGAAGTTTTCAAGTGTGATTCGAGCCTGACCCGCCAAGTCGATGTCGGGCACTTCGAAGGTGTCAAGGTCGATAGCAGTCATGCCACTGAAGACGTAGAGATCGCCGACCTGGATGGCGGTGGCGTTCTTGATGTCGTAGTGGGCCAACGCATCGGCGACCCTTGGCGTTGAGGAGTGAACGGTTGTGGTCATCGGCCCAACCTACTTCGCCAACTTTGCATCATAGCGCCAGACCACGTTGCCGCGGAGTTAGAAGCTGGTTGAGTCTTGTGGGTCGGTGGTGTTTAGTGCTTGGGTGAAGTCGTCGTCGCTGTCACTGTCCGTACCAAAGACTGTTGGGTCGCTGGCGAAGGGGAAGGGGCCCCGCCGCCATTGATCTCTTCGAGTTCGCTGAGGCCACCGCCGTCGGTATCGCTGTTGTTTTGATCCGTTCTGACGCTCGCTTCGTCGGTATCTGTAACGCCGTCGCCGTGGCCGCCGGAATCGAGGTTGCGGCAGGAAGCGGAATCGTTCTCGGACCAGAAGTGGGGCGAGGCCCCGGTGCCGAGATGATGCTCCCCTGCGTAGGCCGAGGAGTTCCCGTGTCGGTGCCTGGCGTTACACGGGGTCGGTTGGCTATCGAATTGGGCAAAGCGTTCACTGCCGGAGTCGTGCCGGGGGATGTTGAAGTAGTCGTATTCGAGTTGCCGACACAAGACGTCGATAGCAGCGCTAGGGCAGCTGCCGTAGCCCTGATGAGTAGAAGCTTGCCAAGCCGACCTGGGTGTTCGCGATCGGGTGAGATAGCCATCGTTTTGTCTGCAGCCTTTGTGAATTAGCGATCGGACTCTCACGTGCTGTGCAGGGATCTCTGATTTCGGAGCACCTGGTTTTTGGTGCCAGGCGATCCGAACTCTGCCAGATACAGCACAGCACTGAAAATTGCTAGGAGTTCCTCGTCGCTGCCCTTAAATGCCTCCGGACGCGAGTCGAACGCCGCCACTCCTTCATCCCAACCGACGCCCGAGACGTCGTCGGCACCGGTGAGCGGGTCCCGAGCACCACGTGCTCGTCGTCAGCGAGGTTGAGCCTGGCGAGCTTCTCGACGACGAATCCGAAGCTAAATTTCCCTCGCGCACGTCACTGGCCTTCACAACGAGCTGATCGAACGGCAGCGAAGCTCGGAAATCACAAAATGCGGTCCATGCTGCCGCAAGAACCGCATAGTTTTGCGTGGAGCTTGAGAGAAAGAAACTCCTGACCTCTTCCATGCTATGGAGAAACTAGTGTTCGTCGAGGTTCGCTGAAGTGTTTAGATAAGCGGTCAGCGTGCCGTGGGCGTTCGCTGGCGTTCGTGGGGATTGACTCACCAAATGGCTCACCCGCGACAATGCGTAATGAGGGCTAAATAGAGCGTCTGGAACGTTGTTGGCTTTTTAGGGGACCGGAACAAGCAGAACACCTGGAACTTCACAGCGCGAACAACGATTGGCCGATGCTGTTGACGTGCCCTCAGTCGGCATCGTCCGATTAGGCGCTTAGCGATTCGTCGTTAACGATGCGTCGTCGTCCAAAAATTTCGGTTTCGATCGCACTCATACCGGCCAGCATCGCCTTGTGTGCTGGCTGGTTCGTCACGATGCTCCGGACATAGCTCAGAGCTCCGGCGTTCGCTGGCAGCGACGCTGATGGGTCGGCCGGGAAACCAACAATTGTGTCTGCACCGCATTCAGGGTGGATGTGTGTTTCGACGTGCTTGGGACGCGCTGCATGGATTGCGAGAGCAGCGTCGATCACCCCAGAGATAGCGGCGGACCTGGTCTGTATTGGTCCTGCAAGTCGAGATCTGTGAACCTCGTTGAGCCCCGTTATCAACGCCAGGAATTGGGCAGTGTTATCGCCAGCCAGAGGTCGATTTGTGTGACCCATTCGCTGACATGTTCATGCGAATGGATCGCTAGAGCGGCGTCGATCACACCTGTCCAGGCCGTATCGTCGGTCGAGATAAGCGACAACAGACGGTGGCCTGTCTCACCAAACGCGATTACGTCTCCTGCCAGGTATCCCCCGCCTTTTGGGAGCACCCACTCATTGATTGGTTGACTCGGTCGAGGCGGGACATGATCCCACACTGGGAGTTGTTCGCCGACCGAAACCCACCGATCCTCGATCCGCCGAAACACTCGGCCAGCAGCCTTGGACATCACCTGTCACATTGTATGCGTGAATAATATGCAACCTTGGTATGTCTTGGCGACAGACTCGAAATCATCGGGTGACCTTAGAAGCCTTGTACTTCGTATGGTGTCTAGAGCCTCTGATCATAAATGGCGAGCAGTTCCGCAATCGCAATGCCCCGATGCGGCGGTGTTGGTAGCCGCTGAACGAGGCGAAGTCAGGGCCACTGAACGGTGGGGATATCGCCGCTGCTTACGCACCTCTCTCCGGAACCCCGAGCAAACGAAATATTGGCCCATCAGAACATCAACAAAAGTCTGGGCAGACCCAAACAACAACTGACCAATCTGCAGCGGCGACATAGCCAGGCGGCCCAAAAACGGGGCTATGCGGTTCTTGCTTCGGCCGGTCCCGTATTCTGTAATTTCGCGGCTTTCGACATCGATCGACCTGCCAGCTGCGAGCGGTATCGAGACCGCCGCACTGCACGGACTGCTGCTTCAGAGCCAGTCGGCCTTGACTGCGTTGCGTCCAGCCCTCTTCGCGTCGTACATCGCTTGGTTGGCTCTCGCCAACACATCCACGCCAGTGATGTCTGCGTTGGCAATGAGAGTCAGGCCGATGCTTGCAGTGGCCCTGATCTCACGCCCGTCATGAAAAGTTGGGTGTTCCTCGATCGCTGCGCGAAGTCGCTCTGCTAAGGCGATGGCTCCGTTCGGTGTCGTGTCAGTGAGGAGCACGGCGAACTCTTCTCCACCGCTACGAGCGACCACGTCGGCGGGGCGGATGGACTCTGCCATCATGGAAGCCACGTGCACGAGTACAGCGTCGCCACAGGCATGGCCGAACGTATCGTTGACTGCCTTGAAATGATCGAGGTCGATCGCCAGCACCGCGGAGGAACGCTCGGGGTCGAACTGCAGCCGATCAACTTCGGCAGAAAGCCGAGCCATGAAACTTCGCCGATTCGACACCTGAGTCAGAAAGTCCGTTTCGGCCTCCTCCTGTAACTTTCGAGTGAGTTTGACCCCATCGGTGAGGTCCTCCAGAGTGACAATCACTCGATAGATCTCTTTGTTCCTCAGGATCGGCACAGCGTTCACGCGCATCCAGATGTGGTTCTTGCCCCCGCGGCCCCTCGCCGAACCAATGATCTTGCTCTCTGTCGGTTCCCCGGTCCGCAGGGCCACGAGGCTTGGTAGCTCATCGTTGGGAACCGGGGATCCATCCGGCCAGATCGCGTCGACCAGCGGATGCATAGCGGGGGTGTTCAGCAGTTCAGTCAACGACGTCTGGAGGATGTGGGCGGCTGCAGGATTGGCATCTACAACAGTGCCGAGGTGGTCCCGCAGTATGATGCCCTGCGGAAGGACCCCGAAGAGTGTCCGAAATAGCGTTTGGGTCGCGGCCTGAGCGTCCTCGGCTTGCTTTCGGTCAGTGATGTCGACCATGACTCCTGACCAAGAAGTTGAGCCGTCAACCATGCTTTGAGGGACCGCCCGAACACCGATCCAACGAAGTTCACCGGAGCGCGACGTGATCCGATACTCGTGATCGAGCACAGACATGTTCTCGGACGCGAAGTCGCTCGCTTGTTTGTAGCCGGGAATGTCGACTTCGTGCATGCACCGGTTCAGAAGCATTGGATCCTCGGATACCTCGTCGGCACTGAACCCGTAGAGCGCTTTGATTCCTTTGCTCAGAAAGGAGAAGGTAAATTCGCCGCTCTCAGCCGAGATGACACTGTAGAGGGCCCCCGGAAAGGCGTCCGCAAGGCTGGCTGGGATCGACCTTCCATCACTCACGTTGGCGCAGCTTTCTTTGTCGGGCCTATTTCGCCTTGGTTCAAGAATAGATGCTACCCCGGCGGTGTGGTCAGGGAAAGCGAGGCGCTCT
>Ga0206129_10003219_pt1 | contig 19161 bp, 9 predicted proteins | sample Helgoland_Spring_8_FD_148616 | JGI IMG/M metagenome (GOLD analysis project Ga0206129, IMG submission 148616) | Pelagic subsurface seawater microbial communities from Kabeltonne, Helgoland, North Sea - Helgoland_Spring_Bloom_20160502_2 | ecosystem: Environmental > Aquatic > Marine > Epipelagic ...
TTGGGGTATTATACTTATTGGTATAGCCCTTTCAGTATTCCAACAATTTGTAGGTATAAATGTGGTATTATATTACGCTCCTGAGATTTTTAAATCTATTGATCCCAATACAGATGGCGCTTTATTACTAACCATTATTGTGGGTATTGTAAACTTCTTGTTCACCATTATAGCTGTTAAAACAGTGGATAAGCGCGGTAGAAAACCGTTAATGCTTATTGGTGCATTGGGTATGGCAGTAGCGATGTTAGCACTTGGATTTGTGTTTTTCTCTGGCGCAACAGGATATTTAGCTTTGGCATGTATGATGCTTTATGTTGCAAGTTTTGCATTGAGTTGGGGACCTGTAGTTTGGGTGTTACTTTCAGAAATATTTCCTAATAAAATTAGAGGAAAAGCTATGGCAATTGCAGTAGCAGCGCAGTGGATTTCTAATTATCTTGTCTCATTAACCTTTCCAATGATGAACGATAATACTGCTCTAACAGCGCAATTTAATCATGGTTTTGCGTATTGGGTTTATGGTATTATGTCTTTGTTAGCCATGTGGTTTGTATGGAAGTATGTGCCTGAAACTAAGGGTAAAACTTTAGAAGAAATGGAAAGTCTTTGGAAAAAGGCTAACCAATAATCTTCACAAAGTTTTATTGTGAAAATTTAGAGTAAGTTTATAAACCGTAAAAAAAATAAGAAATTTTAATTACAACAGTATAGTACAGGATAGCGGGAAAAATCATTATTCGTAAAATTGTGTTAAATTCTTGTGATTTGTTTTTTTAAAATAGATTCATAATAATTATTAACAAGTAAAATTAAATTATATGTTAAAACTAAAACTGAAAATGAAACAACAAATTAAAAGCCGATGTTTTGTTTCTGTGATGGCATTTACACTAACGTTGGTATTTTCCAGCTTTACTGCCGCTAACTTGCATGCTCAAGAAAGGGTTTCTGGTACTGTTACGGATGCTTACGGTGTACCTTTGCCTGGAGTTAGTGTGATACAAAAAGGGACTTCAAGAGGTGCCTCGACCGATTTCGACGGAAACTATTCACTTGAACTAACTCTAGGAGATAAAACCTTAGTGTTTTCTTATCTAGGTTTTATCAAACAGGAAATTCAAGTAAATTCTAGAACAACCATTAATTTAACTCTAGAAGAAGATGTAGAAAGTCTTGGCGAAGTAGTAGTTGTAGGTTACGGTACTCAGAAAAAAGCAAGTGTGGTAGCTGCTATTAGTCAAGTTAAAGGAGAAGTTTTATTTGAAAGAGCAGGTGGTTTAACTAATGTTGAAGCTGGATTACAAGGGAATTTACCTGGTGTAACAGCTATACAAGGTAGTGGACTTCCTGGTCAGTCTGATATGCGGATTTTTATTCGTGGTCAAAGTTCATGGAACGGTGGAGGAGAACCATTAGTACTAGTAGATGGTGCACCAAGACCAATGTCTGATATTGATTTTAATGATATTGAAAATATATCCGTACTTAAAGATGCTTCTGCAACAGCTGTATTTGGTGTTGAAGGTGGTGATGGTGTTATATTAATAACAACTAAGCGTGGTAAAAAGGGTAAACCTGCAGAACTATCGTTGTCTGTTAATTCTACTATAAAAATGGTTTCAAGATTGCCACAAAAATTAGATTCGTATGATGCAAGAATTCATGCTAATAGATCTATTGTGAGAGAGTTGTCGCTTGAACCTGCGTCATGGGGAGATTACACACCAATGGCTATTCTTGATAAATACCGTAACCCAGCGTCTCTAGAAGAAAGCTATATTTATCCTAACGTTAACTGGGAAGATGAGATTTTAAAAGACTTTGCTCAAGATTATAGAATCAACCTATCTGCTCGAGGTGGAGGAGAGAATTCTAGATATTTTGCAAGTTTGGCTTACCAAACCGTAGATGATATTTTTGATGGTAAAAAATACGATAGTGGAAAAGGATATCTCGGGGAATATAATTACGAGCGTTTTAATTACCGAACTAATATTGATTTTGATATTACAAGCACAACAGAACTTTCGGTTAACCTTTCAGGTTATTTAGGAACTCGTGAGTCGCCAGCGAATTTAAATGTTGTTGTAAATGGAATTTACGAAATTGCTCCAGATCTTTTTACGCCAATATATCCTGATGGTTTATATGGTCAATATGTAGATGATGGGTTTGGAATAACCAATCCTGTTGTAAGTTTAACTAATACAGGTTTTAATACTTTTACAACTTTTCAAGTTAATACAGATGTTATATTGAAACAAAAGCTTGATTTTATAGCCAAAGGCTTAACATTTAAAGGTAGGTTTTCTTTAGATAATAATATGCAGAGTCAACAACAGTTAAGTGACAATGGGGCTGATGGTTTTGAAAATGTAATATTTAGAGTTTATGATGGCGATCAAGAAATAATTTTATCACCAAATGGAGTAAACGACTTTGATTTTGTTCCATTTCCATGGACTGTAGGAACATCAAGTGTTCAGAACAGTTCTAGAACCCGTAATTTAGTTTACGATATGTCATTGAATTATGTAAGCACTTTTGCTGACAAACATAATGTCACTGCACTATTTTTAGTAAGACGTCAAGAATCTGCTAGAGGAAGTGTCTTTCCAACATTTAGAGAAAATTGGGTAAGTAGGGTAACATACAATTATGACGATAGATATTTAATTGATTTAAGTGGAGCATATAATGGTTCAGAGCGATTTGGTCCAGGATATAAATTTGATCTCTTTCCTGCAGTAGGTTTAGGATGGACGGTGAGTAATGAATCGTTTATGAGTTCAGCAGACTGGTTAAATAAACTAAAAATTAGAGGCTCTTACGGGGTAACTGGTAGTGATAGAGCTCCAGGTAGATGGAATTGGATTCAGCAATGGAGCAATGGTGGGTCTGCGTTTTTAAATCCAAACGCCTATCAAGGCGGTGATGGTAGATCCCCTTATATTTTCAATACCGAGGACACTGTAGGTAATCCTAACCTTCAATGGGAGACATCTACTAAGTATAATTTAGGTGCTGAGTTGTCGTTGTTTAATAACTTAATTACTGCTGAATTTGATTATTTTAATGAAAATCGAGATAATATCATTATTAGGGGTATAGATAGAGCCGTACCAGACTTTTTTGGAATAGCACCACCTGATTTTAATAAAGGAAAAGTAGAGGTGAGAGGTTTCGAGATCGTTTTAGGTGCAAATCATACTTTTGGTAACGGATTAAATATTTTCGGTGATTTTAACTTTACCCAAGCAACAAACGAGGTTATAGACAGAGAAGATCCAGAGTTTACACCTTTTTACCAAAAAGATGCAGGTCATCCGTTGGGCCAAATAAGAACAGCTATTCCTGGAGATATCCTTACAAATTGGGACGATATTTATAGTTCAACTCCACTTATTGCCAATCAGAATCAAAGACGACCAGGTTATTATAACTTGATTGATTTTGATGGTGATGGCGTTTATGATGGTCGTTTTGATAATGCGCCTTTTGGTTACCCAACATCACCACAAAGAAACTGGTCCGCCACTATAGGTGCACGTTACAAAGGTTTTAGTGTTTCTGCACAATTGTACGGAACACAAAATACCCTAAGAAGTTTTGGAAACAGAACATTTAATAATCAAACAAATTTAATCTTCGAACAGGACATAGATTATTGGACTGTTGATAATCCTAATAATACTGATACACTTCCTGCTTGGAGAGCTAGTGCTGATACCAATCCTAGAGATAACTTATTAGATGCATCTTTAACAAGGTTAAAAGCAGTCTCATTGTCTTACGACATACCAAAGAAAGCGTGTAAGAAGATAGGAATTAAAAGTCTTCAGGTTTTTGTTAATGGTAATAATTTATTCCTATGGTCAGATTTACCAGACGATAGAGAATTTAATGGCGATATTACTGCAGACTCTAATTTTAGGGGAGATTATCCTACCTTGAAAAGGTTTAACTTCGGGTTTAATTTGAATTTTTAAAAAAATACTGAGATGAAAAATTATAAAACAAAATTGACATTAATATTGGGGCTTATATTTACGTTTTCATGCGAGGACTATTTAGATGTGGCTCCAGAAGCGGTCCTAAATCGTGAGGAGGTTTTTTCAACCTTTGAGAATGCTCAGGGCTTTATAGAGGAAATGTACGCTTTAGTTGTAGATTATGGTACATCAGCGCACACCTTTCAAGATTATTTATATGGAGATGATGCCCATGGAAATAGAACTTGGAAAGCTAGTTTTCTTATTGATAGAGGAGCCCTAAATCAAGTAGGTAATCACAGGTATAGTTACTTGGCGCCTTGGAAAGGGAGTGCCTATGGGTCAGCCCAAAATAATACAAACAATACTAATGCAGCCAGAAGACCAGGGGTATATGATGGAAGTTTAAGAGGTATTCGTAACGCTAATACCGCTATTGCAAATATAGACTTAATGGTAAATGCTAGCCAAGAAGAAAGAGATGTTATACTTGGTCAAGCCTATTTTTTTAGAGCCTATTTTCATAATGAAATCATGAAATTTTGGGGGCGCTATCCTTATATCAATGAAGTATTGGTTGGTGATTTTGATATTCCACGTCCAGCAACATACAAAGAAACTGCTTTAGCAGCTAATGAAGATTATAAGAAGGCTATTGAGTTATTACCAGTAAACTGGAACTCTATGTCTTATGGTCAAAAAACATTGGGAGATAATACTCTTAGACTTACTAAGGGAGCTGCCTATGCATTTCAAGGTAAAAACCTTCTTCTTGCTGCAAGCCCACTAATGCATGGCAATAATGTAAGTATTAATACATATGAATACGATACTGAGTTAAGTAATATGGCAGTTGATGCATTTGCAGGAATACTTAGATTAGTTGATCAAGGACGTTATGCATTATCTTCATGGGAAAATATTGACCAGGTGTTTTGGAAAACACCTGCTCCTAATACTTTTCCTGGAAGTACTGAGTTTATTTTTTCTGCACCAGGAGGTAACCATGTCCAAGCACAAAGATTTATGACGTCTGGTGTTGATAGAGATATCCATGGAAGGAATGGATCAGAAATTTCGAGTCCAACGCATAATTTTATCCACAATAATTTTGGAATGGCTAATGGTCTATCGATAGAAGATGACATAAGTGGAGCCTATGGTCCTACATTATATGATGATACTCAACCATTTGAAAATCGTGATCCACGTTTTTATAAATGGATTATTACAGATGGTGAAGTTCTTGGAACCAAAGCAACAATTCCTGCCAAACATAGGAAAGCTCAACTTTTTACTGGAGGCGAGCATCGTAGTAGTGGTAGTGATAATCAGCCCTCTACAACAGGATATATGCGTAAGAAATTTTATCCTATTGGAGATGATGGGGAATATCATAGTAAATGGAATAGAATTATAGAACAATACACAGGAGTACTTTTAAATATGAGACTTACAGATGTGTATTTAATGTATGCTGAAGCATTACATGCTTCAAAAGGTGCTACTGCAGTTCCTGCTTCTTATCCGTTATCTGCTGAGCAAGTTATTAATACATTAAGAAACAGAGCTGGTATTCCAGATGTTCATCCGGCTATAGTTTCTGATAACAACAAATTTATGGATGAATTAAGACGTGAAAGAGCTGTTGAAATGTGTTTTGAAGCTCATAGATGGGTAGATATTCGCCGTTGGGGATTAGCACATCTTGAAAAGTACAGAAATAAAACCTCATTTGAGTTCCCTCAAGATCGTTCATCCTTTACTGAAAATATACTGGTAGAGAGAGTTTGTGAATTTCCTAAACACTATTGGATACCATTTGCTGCCGATCAAACATTGATTTATGAAGGCTTTACTCAAAACCCTGGATGGTAGTCTAACACCAATTCGTTTTAATTAAAATAAAGAAAAAAATGAAGATAAATAAATTATATAGGTTCTTTGTACTAACATCGTTAGCGTTGTTTTGCTTTTGTAATACTGCAATAGCTCAACAAACAGTCACAGAATTAAAAGCAACCGTTGTTGATGAACAAGGGAGTCCCATCAATGGGGTTAATATTTATGCTCCTAACGGAGTGGAGTCATCTACAGATGTTAATGGGCAATTTCAAATTAAATTAAAGGATGATGATTCTATAGTTATTCAAAAGACTGGCTATGAATCAGAATATCTTTATTTTTCTGATTTTACTGATAGTATTGTTTTAAAGAAGTCTCTTTTCCTTGCAACTGAAGATGATGAAATAAAAATGGGAGTTATTACGAAAAACAGACGAGAAGCTGTTGGTGCCATTTCTGTAATTAACACTAATGATCGTTTAACTTATGACAATACCCAATTTGTTAGAGATTACATAAACGGCTTAATGCTTGGAGTTAGAGGCTCAAATAATATTAGAGGTTTAGGTAGCGCTGTTTTTGTAATTGATGGTGTAATAGGTCGTGACCCTAATATTTTAAATATGGAGGAAGTTGATCAGATAACAGTCCTTAAAGATGCCAGTGCTGTAGCCCTATACGGAAGCCAAGCTAGAAACGGCGTTATAGTTATTAACACCAAACGCGGAAAAATAAATAGAAAAGAATTTAATGTGAATGTGCGTTCTGGTTTAAGAACACCCGTTGCACTACCAAATTATTTAAGTTCAGCGGCATACATGACACTTTTTAATGAGGCCTTTATTAACGATGGTGGAGCAGCAAACCAGCTACCATTTCCATCCGATCTTATTACAAATACTAGAACAGGTGTAAACCCAGTTCGATACCCAGACTTAGATCTATATTCCTTTGTACAACCAATTGTAACTTCAAGAAATATTATTACTGAGTTTTCTGGAGGAAACGATAAATCGCAATACTACGTGAATGCAGGATGGAATTATAATGAGGCATGGCTTAATATTAATGATGATATCAATGCGGGAACTAACCGATTTAATTTAAGAGGTAATATAGATTTTAAAGTTAACGATTGGATTACAAGTAGTATAGATGGTATTGCAATTATTAGTACAAATAAATCTTCTAGGGCCAATTTGTTAAATGCTGCAACCACTTTAAAACCTAATGTGTATTCACCGTTCATCCCTGTAGGACTTATTGATACTGCTAATAACCCAACACTTGCTGGTCAATTAGAGGCAGCTAATACTTTTAATGGACAAATTTTAGGAACAACACAACAGTTTGGTACAGATGCACCGGTAGCTTTAGCTATTGCAGGTGGTTATCAAAATACAGTGTTTCGTTCTACACAATTTAACAACTCAATTAATTTTGATTTGGACATGATAACCGAAGGTTTGTCTGCAAAAACGTATTTAAGTTTTGATTTTTATGATTCCTACAATTTAACGATAAGTAATCAATTTAGAACATATGCTGTAGATCCAAATGCTGACTGGAACACCGAAGAGAAAATTACTAATTTTTCCGAGTTTGGTGACAATATTAGAGATTTAACAGAAAACGTTAGCACTAACAACTTCATATCGCGATTAGGTTTTTATGGCCTTATAAATTATGATAAAACATTCGGAACGGATCATACTATAAATTCTACGTTTCTAGGCTATTATAATTCAGAAAAAAGAAATAATGTGCTTCAAACCGATATTGATTCTCATCTTGCGTTTCAATTGGCCTATGATTACAAGAAAAAATTATTTATAGATTTTAGCGGATCTTATGTTCATTCTATTAAACTACCAGAAGGAAATAGAGGTGGTTTATCGCCAACAGCTGGTATTGCATATGTCGTTAGTGAAGAATCTTTCCTAAAAGAAAGTAATTTTGTAAACTATTTAAAGTTAAAAGCTTCGGCCGGTATTATAAAATCTGATAAAGGAATTAACGGTTATTATTTGTATGGTGAAGATTATTCAAATGATGGAACATTTAATTGGGCCGATGGGCAAAGTTCCAATAGAAGGCAAGGCATTTCTCAAGGCGCAAATCCTAACTTAGGATATGAAGAGCGTGTAGATCTAAACATTGGTTTTGAAAGTTATTTAATGAATTCGCTTTGGATAGAATTTAATTATTTTAAAACAGACCTTGATAAGCAATTAGCATTTTTAACTAATCAATATCCATCTTATTATAACACATTTAGACCTCTTGATAATTTCAATAGAAATTCATACAAAGGTTTTGAAATTGGACTAAACTATAAAAAAGAGTTGAATGACTTAACAGTAACTATAGGAGCTAATATTTTACAAAGTGAATCTATAGCAACTAAAAGAGCGGAGATTAATGAGTTTGATTACCAAAATAGATTAGGAAAAGAAACATCAACAATTTTTGGGTTAGTAGATCAAGGTTTTTATGCTGATTCAGATTTTACTCAGGATGTTGATGGTAACGATGTTTTAATTGAGGGTTTACCAATTCCTAACTTTGGAGCTGTTAGACCTGGAGATATAAAATATATGGATCAAAATGGAGACGGTATTGTTGACAATGATGACCGTGTTGCAATAGGGCAATTAACCAGTCCTTTCAATTATGGTATAAACCTTAATTTAAAATATAAAGCTTTTAATCTGTTTATATTAGGAACTGGCCAAACTGGTGGAGATGGTAATAAGTTAAACAATAGGTTTAATAATTACTACGGAGTAAACGGTAATGATAAATATTCTGAAGTTGTTTTAGGGCGATGGACGCCAGAAACTGCAGATACTGCAACATTCCCAAGGTTGTCAACTCAAAATAATCAAAATAATTTTACTACATCAAGTTTTTGGTTATACGATAACAGCTTTTTTAGAATTAATCGTGCTCAGTTAACTTTTGAATTCGATGAGAACTTTTGCGACAGAAATGGTTTCGAAGATTTCAGTTTAAATATTCAAGGAACTAATATTTTGGAATTAGCAAAGAACAAAGATGTTCGTCAATTAAATATTGGTACGAATCCTCAGTTCAAATCTTATACTTTAGGTTTAAGAATGTCATTTTAATGCAAATACAAAACTTATATAAATAAAATGAAAAATTTAATAAAATACATATTAACAGTGTTGGTTTTTACTGCTATGGTTGCTTGCGATACATTAGAACCTCTTGATGAAAACAGATTAGACTTCGATTATATTAGTACGGATCCTGAATCAGCAGAAGGATTGCTATTACAAGGATACACAGGTTTAGTTAATCAAAATGTCTTTTCTGAAGGAGCAACAGATGATGCTGTTAATAACCAGTTGAATAATGGATACAAAAGAATCGCTAATGGCGAGTTATCGGCTCAATATAATCCAGCCTCGCGATGGAATGCTTTTGAGCGTGTTTTTTACGTCAATAGATTTTTACAAATCATCAACGCTGGTGAGATAATATGGAACAGAGATGAAGGCGTTAATCAACTGTTTTATCAACGTTTAGAGGGCGAAGCTTTAGCATTGAGAGGGTTGCATCATTTTTATGCCCTACAAGCACATGCCGGAGTTGGTAATTCAGGGCAATTATTAGGCATCCCTTATTTTACTGAGTTTATTGAAGCTACTGGTAATTTCAATATCCCTCGTCTATCTTTTGAGGCTTCTGTTGATGCCATTATGAAAGATTTTGATGATGCTTTGGCTTTATTACCTACAGATTATGGATTATCTGAAGGAAATGTAGACCCATGGTACGCAGATGATCCAAATTTTAATTTTTCGGAATATACAGTTGTGAATGGTAGTGCGAATGAATTACGTATTACAGGTAGAATAGTTAAGGCTCTTAAAGCACGTTTGGCTTTGTTTGCTGCTAGTCCTTCTTTTTTAGATGATCAGGCTTACCATACTATGGCTGCAAATTATTCAAGTGAAGTACTAAACACTATTGGAGGAGCTTCTGGATTGTCACAAAGTGGAGGTGAGTTTTATACAACAGATAACGGTAGAAATAGTGGTGAAATGCTTTGGAGAGGGTCTATTAGTTCTGGTAACAGCTCTACTCTAGAAAAAAGAATGTTTCCACCTTCTGTAAATGGTAAAGGAGAAATTAATCCAACGCACAATCTAGTAATGGCATTCCCTATGCAAGACGGATTTCCTGCAACAGTTGATAATGGTTTTGATCCTCAAAACCCTTATGCAAATAGGGACCCTAGATTAAATAAATATATAGTTACCAACGGAACTGAATTTGGAGGGGGAACTATTAATACTGGTGCTGGTGGTGGAATAAACAGACTGGATTCAATTCCACAGCTCTCTACTACTACAGGTTATTATCTCAAAAAGTTATTACGTCCGGACGTCAGAATTAATAATGATGGCACCTCAACAGGTAAAAGGCATTATAACGTATATTTTAGATACACCGAATTATTTTTAATTTTTGCAGAATCAGCTAATGAAGTTGGTGGTCCAGACCAACAGATAAATGGTATGTCTGCTCGTGATGTTATTGCAGCAATACGACAAAGAGCAGGAATTACACAACCAGATAATTACTTAGCATCTGTTGCATCTAAAGAAGAGATGAGAGCACTTATTAGAAATGAACGTCGTTTAGAGCTGAGCTTTGAAGGACACAGGTTTTGGGATTTGAGAAGATGGGGATTATCCTTAGTTGAAACAGCAAATGGATATTTTAATAATGGCACAAGTTATTCTGAATTTTCTGTTGAAGAAAGAAGATATCCATCCTTTGCTACATATATGCCAATTCCTAATGATGAAACATTAAAATTTTCAGAACTTGAACAAAACAATGGTTGGTAATATAATTATGTACTTTAAAACAATTAAAACAGCATTAGATATGAAAATAAAATTTTTAATAATACTCGCCATGGCCTTCAGCTTTACAGCTTGCGAGAATCAGGACAATGATTTTGATGATTTTGGTTCAACTTCAGTATATTTCCCTTTTCAAACTCCGGTAAGAACTTTAATTCAGGGTAAATATAACCTAGGTTCCAATGAAAATGATAATAATAGTCGATTTGAAATTGGTGTTATTATGTCGGGAGTTTATGAAAATACAACCGACCGTAGAGTGCATTTTGAACTGGCCTCAGATTTGATAGATCCAAATGCATTAACAGGTATTGATTCAGTAAACGTACAAGTATTGCCATCATCATATTATACTATTGAACAATCAAGTCCAGTAACTATTCCTGCTGGCTCTACTAATGGTCGTATTCCAATTCAGCTTGAAGATGCTTTTTTCGATGATCCATTAGCATTTGCAGAATTTGGTGATGTGCATTATGTAATTCCTTTAAGAATTACAGATTTTGAAGCGTTGGATTCACTTTTAACAGGTATTCCTATTGTAGATAATCCTATCAAAATTAGACCAGAGGACTGGAATCCTGAACCTAAAGATTATACGCTTTTTGGTGTTAAGTTTTTCAATAAATATCATGGTTCTTATTTACGACGCGGCGAGGATAAGGTTGTGGGTACTTCTAAAAAGTTTACAAATGCAACAGGAGTTACTGAAACAACTGATATTGATGACTCAACAGTTTATAGAGCAGAGTTTGTCGTTCAAGACGAGGTTACACCAGTATCAACCGCAGGAAGAAATAAAGTAATTAGTACTAATCTTGTTAGAAGAGCAGGTATACCTAGTAATAGTACTGTGTCTTTAGAATTATCAATCGATGATAATGGAGGTGTTACAATAACCAATGCTGATGAAGATAGTAGTATCACAATAACTGGAACTGGAACATTTGTAGAAGAAGGTGATGAATGGGGTGGAGAAAAACGTGATGTAATTTATTTAGAATATCAATACCAAGATATTGAGGTTGTTGAGGAGAAAGTATTTGGTCAAGTAGTTGCGAGTACAACGGTTGATTTAATGCATACCGTTAATGATACTTTAGTAATAAGAGATAGAGACGTAAAATTCGAAGAGTTTGTCGTTGAATTAAGAGACGAATAGTAGTAATTAAGATTTGTGAAAAAAAAATAGCGAAGTAAATTACTTTGCTATTTTTTTTTAATATATAGTTTCAAAGCTGTTTATTTTCAGGACAGAACAGGATGGGATCCTGATAAAAGTTAAGTAAATATGTTAAAATATTTTAAATAGTTTTAATAACTATTTAGGTAGTGAATACACTCCATCCAATATTTAAGTTTATTTTATGGTTGATTTTTATAAAGTATTAATATTTTTAAATTATAGTTTACATGATAGTATTTAGATCAAAATTATTGTTTTTAGTTACAACTCTCATTGTTTGTAATTTGTATTCTTGTAAGACAGAAAAAGAAAAAACACCTTGGGTTAATTTAATACAAAATGAATCCCTTGAAGGTTGGAACATTAAAGGAGGGGAAGCTACGTATAAAAATGAAAACGGCGTAATTATTGGCACTACCAAAGCCAATACGCCAAACACATTTTTAACAACCAACGAAATATATAGTGATTTTATTTTTGAAATCGATTTTAAAGTCGATTCCACAATGAATTCAGGCATTCAAATACGCAGTAACAGTCTTCCATATTATAGAGATGGTATGGTTCATGGCTATCAAGTTGAGATAGACCCCTCAAAACGAGCATGGAGTGGCGGTATATATGATGAGAAAAGACGTAGATGGTTACACCCCTTGGATAAGAATCCAGAAGCTCAAAAAGCTTTTAAACAAAATGAATGGAACCATTATCGAGTAGAAGCTATCGGAGATACTATAAAAACTTGGATAAATGGTGTTCCAGCTTCTTATCTAATTGACGATAAAACAAAAAATGGTTTTTTTGGATTGCAAGTACATTCTATTGGTAAAAACAAGAGTAAACTAGGCAAACAAGTCATGTGGAAAAATGCTAAGATTTTAACAGAAAATCTTTCAGCGTATTCCAAAAAATCGCCTTTGATGCCAATTCATACAAAAAATAATCTTACTTTTCAAGAGAAGAAGGGAGGCTGGCAGATGCTCTGGGATGGAAAAACAAGTAATGGATGGCGAGGAGCTAGATTAGATGCCTTTCCAGAAAAAGGTTGGGTAATAGAAGATGGCGAATTAATTGTGTTGTCCTCTGGCGGCGCAGAATCTGCTGCTGGCGGTGATATTGTAACAACTCAAGATTACAGTAATTTTGAACTTCAAGTTGATTTCAAACTGACAGCGGGTGCTAATAGTGGTATTAAGTATTACGTTGATACCGAAATTAATAAAGGACCAGGATCATCAATAGGTTTAGAATATCAAATTTTAGATGATGAACTTCACGAAGACGCGAAAAGGGGTTCTCATAAGGGCAGTAGAACAGTTTGCTCTTTATACGATTTAATTCAAGCAAATCCCACCAAACCAATTAAACCAATTGGAGAGTGGAATACGGCATATATAAAATCTTTTAATAACCATGTTGAGCATTGGATTAATGACGTTAAAGTGTTAGAATATGAACGTGGAAGTGGTGAATTTTTAAAACTGGTTTCAGAAAGCAAATATGAAAAATGGAAAAACTTTGGATTATTAGACAAGGGGCAAATTTTGCTGCAAGATCATGGAGACAGAGTAGCATTTAGAAATATCAAAATTCGTTCAATAGAAAATAAATAATAAATTAACATGGGGATTAATAGAAGAAACTTTATTAAAAAAACAACTTTAGCAGGTGCCGCCATAACAGTAGGGAGTTCAGCTATGGCCATGTCTGCCAAAAGCTACAACAATATTATTGGAGCAAATGACCGATTAAATGTTGCTATTGCTGGTTTGGGAAGACGATTAAATGCATTCAAATCACCAATAGCTTCAAAGAAGAGTAATGTAAAATTAAGCTATTTATGCGATGTTATGGAAAGTCAGCGCTTAAAGGCTTTAAAAGGATTTAGAGCACATATTGATTATACTCCAAAGTTAGAGAACGATATTAGAAAAGTACTAGATGATAAAAAGGTAGACGTATTAATCAATGCCACACCAGATCACTGGCATACACCAGGTTCAATCATGGCGATGAAAGCAGGAAAGCATGTATATGTTGAAAAACCTTGCAGTCATAATATGTACGAAAATGAACAACTGGTAAAAGCTGCTAATCATTTTAATAAAGTGGTTCAAATGGGTAATCAGCAACGTTCGTCTGGACATACAATTGAAATTATTAATGAAATTCATAATGGTGTCATAGGACAACCCTATAAAGCTGTAGCCTTCTACAACAATAGAAGAGGTCAGGTTCCTGTGCAAAAAAAGGCCTCAAGTCCTGAGGGCTTGGATTGGGATTTATGGCAGGGTCCAGCTCCAAGACGTGATTATACTTCGGAAACATGGAATTATAATTGGCATTGGTACGGATGGGATTATGGTACAGGCGAAGCTGGTAATAATGGAACACACGAATTAGATGTCGCACGTTGGGCATTACAAGTAGATTTTCCACAGCATATATATGTTGAAGCAGAAAAACGTCATTTCTTAGATGATGGTTGGGAGATGTATGACGATATGGAAGCAACGTTTAAATTTGCTGACAATAAATTGATCAAGTGGGATGGTAAATCCAGAAATAGTTATAGTACTTATGGTGGTGGCCGAGGTACAGTAATTTATGGTACAGAAGGCTCTGTATTTGTCGATAGAAGTAAATATATACTCTACGACCGCAAAGGTAAAGTGGTAAAACAGTATGATTCGGCATCAAAAGAAGCAGGAAATGCTTTAGGTGGTGGTGGAGATACCTCAACAAAACATGTTCAAAATCTTTTTGATACTATTAGAGGAAAAACTAAATTAACAGCACCAATTGAGGATGCAAGTAAAAGTATGGCAATGGTACATTATGCGAATATTGCCTACAGAATTAATGAAGGTTTTGATATAGACGATAAGACAGGGATGATGTATAACAGGGATGCCATGAAGCTTTGGTCAAGGACATATGAATCTGGTTGGGAACCAAAACTATAAAATGTGAAAAGACGATCTTTTATAAAAAAAACATCTTTAGCCACCGCAGGTTTAGCGGGATTCCCATACTTACATGGCAATGTCATGTCAAATATAAGTCCTAATGAGACTATTAATATCGGTATTATTGGGACAGGAGTTCGTGGAAGTGGATTAATATCAATTATTAATTCCATAGACAATATAAATGTGATTGCTGGTTGCGATGTTTTACCTTTTAGGCTAGATAAAGGTTTAGCTAAATCTAAATCAAAACCTAAAGGCTATTCAGATTACCGAAAATTATTGGATAGCAAGGATATTGACGCTGTTATTGTTGCAACACCTTTTCATACCCATTCTAAGATTGCAATTGATGCACTCGATGCTAATAAGGCTGTATTTTGTGAAAAAACTCTAGCAAAAGGCTATTCAGGAGTTCACAAATTAGTAAATAAAGTAAATCAATCGAATCAGATATTTCAAACAGGGCACCAATACCATAGTTCAAGGTTATATACGCACGTAGTTGATTTAATCAAAAAAGGCAAAGTTGGTAATATTACTGCATTTGAATGCCAGTGGAACAGAAAAGGAAACTGGAGAAGACAAGCGCCCGAACCTAAATTCGATAAAGCTATTAATTGGAGAATGTATCGAGAATTTTCGGGAGGACTAACAGCTGAGTTGTGCTCACATCAAATCGATTTGTGAATTGGGGTACTAAACGAAACCCCAAATCAAGTTATGGGTGTGGGAGGTGTAGACTATTGGAAAGATGGTCGAGAAACCTTTGATAATGTTCATTTAATCTATAGTTATCCAAAAGGAATTAAAGCAAAGTTTACTTGCTTAACGAGTAATGCAAAAGATGGTTATCAAATAAAGGTAATTGGGGATAAAGGAACCATAATTATAGACACCAAACACGCATGGTTTTATCCTGAGGGTAAAAAAAAGAATAAAGTCTGGGGAGAGGTTGATGGCGTGAGTGGTGCAACTGTACAATGGGATAAAGAAAAGGGTTATAAATTAGATATTGAGCATTTAGACCCAAGCAAGCAAGCCTTGTTAGATTTCAGAGCATCAATAATCAATACTAAAACACCAGAATCAAATGTTATTACTGGAGCAAAAGCTGCACTATGCGTACAAATGGGACTCGATGCTATGTATAACAATGAAATTGTAAAATGGAATAATAAAATCACACTCTAATAAAAATTAATGAACTATTTAAGATTTGTTTGCTTTGTTATTTATTTTTTAAGCACAACGCTTAATAGTCAAACTGAGCTCCCCGCTTTTTTTGGAGACAATATGGTTTTGCAACAAAATGAAAATATTTCAATTTGGGGTAAAGACCTACCTGGGATTTCAATACTAATTTCTTCAAGTTGGGGAGAAAAAACCTCTACAGTTGTAAATTCAGAAGGGTTTTGGTCTTCAAAAATTAAAACAAAACAAGCTTCGTTTGAAAAACATACATTAAAGATTGAAGGCAGTAATACGCTAATTCTTTCTGATGTTTTAATTGGAGAAGTTTGGTTTTGTTCAGGGCAATCTAACATGGAAATGCCATTGAGTGGTTTAAGAAAATCAAAGGTTCTAAATGCAAATAAATATCTTGAAAAAGCAAATAATAAATATATTCGATTATTCAATACCCCAAGAACAGCAAGTATTTTTCCTAATTTTGATGTTGACGGTCAATGGGTTAAATCTCATACAATATCAGCACATGATTTTAGCGCCATAGGCTATATTTTTGGGACAAAGCTTTTCGAGAATCTCAATATTCCTGTAGGAATTATTGAATCTTCATGGGGAGGAACTAAAATTGAATCGTGGATGCCTAAAGCTGCTTTATTGAACTATGAAAATATAAAGATTCCTATTGCTTTATCTAAAGAGCAAAACAAGCAAAAAAAACCATCATTTTTATATAATGCAATGATTCATCCTTTCCAAGATTTTAAAATTAAGGGAATATTGTGGTATCAAGGAGAGTCAAACAGGAAACAGCCCGACTCATATGAGTCCTATATGAAAGCTTTAATTTCTTCATTTAGAACTCAATGGAAAGATAAAAACCTCCCGTTTTATTTTGTGCAAATTGCCCCCTTTGATTATGTGAAAAATAAAAAAGCAACAAATGGTGGCGCTGACCTAATTAGAGAGGCGCAATTTAAAGTTTCTGAACACATCCCAAACACAGGAATAGTCATTACCACAGATGTTGGAGATTGCAATGATATTCATCCATCTAAAAAAGAAATAATTGCAGAGCGATTATCAAAATGGGCACTCTCCAAACAATATAAGGCTAAAGGTCTAAACTTCAAAAGTGCTGTTTTAAAAAAAGTAGTAATAAAAAATGAAAAAGTAAGACTTCGTTTTAAATTTCAAAATAAGGACTACTTTTTAAACAGTGAAAATGTTAAAGGGTTTGCACTAGCTTCTCATGATAAAGTATTTTATCCTGCTAAAGTTAGCTTTAATAAGAACAAAAAAATAGTAACTATTAGTAGTAGTCAAGTAAAAAATCCAGTAGCAATTCGGTATGGATTTGAAGATTGTTTTGAAAGTAATTTAAAAACAAATTCGGGCTTACCAATTTCTATATTTAGAACTGATAATTGGTAAAAGAGGTTTTTAATCAATTAACACAATTTATTTCAGGACACAACAGGATAGCCTAGGGGTGTAAATGATTTAATTTTAAGGACATTATAATTCATCAAATTAAGATTTTTTTTATGCAAAAGAACAGCTTTTTAGTAGTCATTTTTTCAATGCTAGTTTGTTTCAACAAAATTTCAGCGCAAGCAAAACAGGCTAATAGCGAAACCCCTAATATTATATTCATACTAACTGATGATCAGCGATTTGATGCTATTGGTTATGCTGGAAATAAATTTGTGCAAACTCCTGAAATGGATGATTTGGCTAAAACGGGCACGTATTTTAATACTGCAATAGTAACAACACCTATCTGTGCAGCAAGTAGAGCGAGTATTATCACAGGGCTTCATGAGCGCGCTCATAATTTTAACTTTCAAACAGGTAATGTGCGCGAAGAATATATGGAAAACTCCTATCCAAAACTACTTAAAGATAACGGGTACTACACTGGTTTTTTTGGAAAATATGGAGTTCGTTATAACGATTTAGACAAGCAATTTGATGAATACGAATCGTACGACAGAAACAATAGATTTAAAGACAAAAGAGGGTATTATTACAAAACGATAGATAACGATACTGTACATTTAACACGTTATACAGGTCAAAAAGCTATAGATTTTATTGATAAAAATGCCTCCAACGAAAAACCATTCTGTTTGTCATTAAGTTTTAGCGCACCGCATGCACATGATCCTGCTGAGGCACAATATTTTTGGCAATCTGAAATGGACCAAATGTTGGAAAACACTACGATACCAGATCCTGAATTAGGTGATGATAAATACTTTTTAGCACAACCAAAAATCGTAAGAGATGGTTTTAATAGACTACGTTGGACATGGCGTTATGATACACCCGAAAAATACCAACACAGCTTAAAAGGCTACTACCGAATGATTTCTGGAATAGACTTAGAAATTAAAAAAATTCGTGAAAAACTAAAACAAAAAGGCCAAGATAAAAATACTGTAATCATTGTAATGGGTGATAATGGCTATTTCTTAGGAGAACGTCAGTTTGCTGGAAAATGGCTGATGTATGATAATTCTATCCGAGTACCATTAATTGTTTTTGATCCAAGAGAAAACCAACATCAAGATATTGATGATATGGTATTAAATATTGATGTGCCTCAAACGATTGCTGACTTAGCAGGGATAAAAGCACCTGACACTTGGCAAGGTAAAAGTCTAATGCCCATAGTTAAAAAAGAAACTAATACCATAGCAAGAGACACCATTCTAATAGAACATATTTGGGATTTCAGTAATATCCCACCAAGTGAGGGTGTACGTACCAAAGAATGGAAATATTTTAGATATGTAAATGATAAAAGTATCGAGGAGCTTTACAACTTAAAGAAAGATCCAAAAGAAATTAACAACCTTATTGGAAAGAAAAAGTATAGAAAAGTAGCTCATAAACTTCGATTAAAACTTGATGAATTAATTAAGAAGAATAGCAATGCATATAGAGCAGCACCAACAGACTTGACGGTTGAACTTATAAGAGAGCCAAGTACCGATGTTAAAATATTTGATTTAAAACCAGAATTTGGATGGTCGGTACCTTTGGGCTCTAAATTTCAAGGAGCTTAC